>ERZ827181.178-NODE-178-length-93451-cov-5.626665_pt1 | contig 93451 bp, 84 predicted proteins | sample MGYA00519778_ERZ827181 | MGnify/ENA primary metagenome ERZ827181 (study PRJEB31778, sample SAMEA3449273) | human gut metagenome | biome: human gut; feature: human-associated habitat; material: faeces | place: United Kingdom | collected 2010/2012 ...
AAAAGGCCCGCAGGCGCACGCTTTGGCCCTGGCCGTGCCCTTGGCCGGACATCCTGCCGGGAAGGGCAGGCAGCATCTTGACGAAGGCAGCGCAAGCGGATAGAAAAAAACGTTTTAACCGGATGTCTTCCGTGCAATGCGCCATGGGGCGGCAGGGGAGGCACCCGGAGGGGCAGGGCCGCACCCCTGCGATTTTCCCAACCATACAGGAACATCCAATGCCCAAACGCACGGATCTACACAAAATTCTGGTTATCGGCGCAGGTCCCATCGTCATCGGCCAGGGCTGTGAATTCGACTATTCCGGCTCCCAGGCCGTGAAGGCCCTCAAGGAAGAAGGCTACGAGGTGGTGCTGGTCAATTCCAACCCGGCGACGATCATGACGGACAACGCCATGGCGGATAGAATTTACATCGAGCCGCTGACGCTGGAGACCATCGAACGCATCATTGAAAAGGAACGGCCGGACAGCCTATTGTCCACCCTGGGTGGGCAGACGGGGCTGACGCTTTCCATGCAGCTGGCAAAGAGCGGGTATTTGGATCGGTATAACGTAAAGCTGCTGGGTGCCAAGCCAGATACCATCGATAAAGCGGAGGACAGGCAAAGGTTTAAGGATACGATGGAGGAGATCGGCCAGCCCGTGATCCCGTCCAAGGTGGTGACGAACATAGACGATGCGCTGGCCTTTGCCGAAAGCATAGGGTACCCGGTCATCGTGCGGCCTGCGTTTACGCTGGGGGGCACAGGCGGCGGCATTGCCGATACGCCGGAGGCGCTGCATGAAATCGGGGGCAACGGGCTCAGGCTTTCGCCCATCACGCAGATTTTGGTGGAAAAGTGCATTTCCGGCTGGAAGGAAATCGAGTTTGAGGTGATGCGCGACAGCCGGGGCAACGTCATTACCATTTGCAGCATGGAAAACTTTGACCCGGTGGGCGTACATACCGGCGACAGCATCGTGGCGGCGCCGGCGCTGACGCTTTCGGATAAGGAATGCGGCATGCTGCGCCAGGCAGCGCTGGATATTGTGTCCGCGCTAGAGGTGGAGGGCGGCTGCAACTGCCAGTTTGCGCTAAAGCCGGACAGCTTTGAATACGCGGTCATCGAGGTAAACCCGCGGGTGAGCCGTTCGTCGGCGCTGGCCAGCAAGGCGACAGGGTATCCCATCGCCAAGGTGGCGACCAAGATCGCCATTGGCTATACGCTGGACGAGATCAAAAACGCTGTGACCGGGCAGACGTATGCCTGCGTGGAGCCGGCGGTGGACTATGTGGTCGTGAAGTTCCCGAAATGGCCGTTTGATAAGTTCGTGTACGCCAAGCGCACGCTGGGCACGCAGATGAAGGCTACGGGCGAGGTTATGGCCATTGGCACCAGCTTTGAGCAGGCACTGATGAAGGCGGTGCGCGGGTGTGAGATCGGGCTGGATAGCCTGAACCATGAAAAGATGATGGCGCTGACGGACGATGAGGTGCGCGCCAAAATCGACGAATGCGATGATGAGCGCCTGTTTGCGGTGTTTGAAGCCATCAAGCGCGGCATTCCGCTTTCCTATATCTATGACAGGACAAAAATCGATCTTTGGTTCCTATCCAAGCTGGAAAACCTGGTGAACATGGAGCGGCGGCTTCAAAACGAGTCCTTGACGCAGGGGCTGTATAAACAGGCCAAGCACCTGGGGTATCCTGACCATACGATAGAGCGCCTATCCGGGCAGAAAATCCAGGAAAAGGCCCGGCCGGTGTATAAGATGGTGGATACCTGCGCTGCGGAATTCCCGGCCGAAACGCCGTATTTTTATGCGACCTACGATGAGGAAAACGAAGCCGCGCACTTTATAGAGGCGCAGCCTAAGGAGAAAAAGACGGTGCTGGTCTTTGGTTCTGGGCCCATCCGCATCGGGCAGGGCATCGAGTTTGACTATTCGTCGGTACACTGCGTATGGGCGCTGAAAAAAGCGGGATACGAGGTCGTGATTGTCAACAACAATCCGGAAACCGTTTCCACGGACTTTGATACGGCGGACCGATTGTATTTTGAGCCGCTGACGCCGGAGGATGTGCAAGGCATCATCGACACGGAAAAGCCGTATGCGGCGGTGGTGGCCTTTGGCGGGCAGACGGCCATCAAGCTGACCAAATATATCCAGAATATCGGGCTGAAGATTTTGGGCACCCAGGCGGATAGCATCGACATGGCAGAGGACCGCGAGCGGTTTGATGAGCTGCTGGAGCGTCTGCACATCAAGCGGCCGGAGGGCACGACGGTGATGACGACGGACGAGGCGCTGGCAGCGGCGGAGCGCATCGGGTATCCGGTTTTGATGCGCCCGTCGTATGTGTTGGGCGGCCAGAACATGATCATCGCGTTCAACGAGCAGGACATTCGCGAGTATATGGCGATCATCCTGGCCCAGCACATTGAAAACCCGGTCTTGATTGATAAGTACCTGATGGGCATCGAGATTGAGCTGGACGCCATCTGCGACGGGGAGGATATTCTGATTCCCGGCATTATGCAGCACGTAGAACGCGCAGGCATCCATTCCGGGGACTCCATCGCCGTCTACCCGGCCTGGCAGTTGGAAGATACGATGATCCGCCGCGTGGTGGATTGCAGCAAGCGCTTGGCGGTGGAGATGAAAACGCTGGGCCTGGTCAACATTCAATATTTGATTTACGAGGATGAATTGTATGTCATCGAGGTAAATCCGCGTTCTTCGCGCACCATTCCGTATATCAGCAAGGTGACGGGCGTGCCAATGGTGGATTTAGCCACGCGCGCGATGCTGGGCGAAAAGCTGCGTGAAATGGGCTATGGGACGGATCTGGCGCCCATTTCCCCGTATGTGGCGGTGAAAGTACCGGTCTTTTCTTCGGAAAAGCTGGTGGATGTGGACACGCACCTGGGGCCGGAAATGAAATCCACCGGCGAGGTGTTGGGCATTGCCAACACCATGGAGGAAGCGCTGTATAAAGGATTGATCGCAGCGGGCTACCAGATGAAAAAGACCGGCGGCGTTTTGATGACCATCCGCGATACCGATAAGCCGGAGATCGCGGAGATCGCTAAGCAGTTCCAAGAGCTTGGGTTTACGCTGTACGCCACGCGCGGTACCGCGGCGGTGATTCGCGAGGCCGGGATGCCGGTAGAGGTTGTAGAAAAAATCCACGAATCCGAGCAAAATCCCTTAACGCTGCTGGAAAGCGGCAAGATCCAATATGTGATCTCCACTTCCAGCAAAGGGCGCATCCCCACTCGGGACAGCGTAAGGATCCGCCGCAAAGCCGTAGAGCGCGATATCCCATGCCTTACGGCCATGGATACGGCCAGCGCCCTTTTGGACTGCCTGAAGAGCCGGTATTCCGAGGGAAGCACAGAATTGGTGGACATCAACCACCTGCGCAGCCAAAAGGAGACGCTGGAATTTGTGAAAATGCAGGGCTGCCGCAACGACTATATCTATTTCAACTGTTTTCACCAGACCATCAGCAACCCGGCGGGGCTGAGCGTGGAGCTGGCAGACCGCCATATCGGCATCGGCGGAGACGGCGTGGTGCTGATTTGCCCGTCTGAGGTGGCGGATGCGAAGATGCGCATGTTCAACCGGGACGGCAGCGAGGGCAAAATGTGCGGGAACGCCATCCGGTGCGTGGCCAAATACCTGCATGACGAGGGCATTGTCAACAAGCTGGAAATGACGATTGAAACGCTCAGCGGCATCAAGACCGTACGGCTGTTGCAGTATAACGGACAGGTAAAGCGCGCACGGGTAGATATGGGCCCGGCCCGCCTGGAAAGCGCAAAAGTACCGGTAAATTTGCCGGAGGAGCAAGTGATCGGAAGAAAGACAGAGGTGGCGGGCGGCGTCTATGAAATCACCTGCCTTTCGATGGGCAACCCGCACTGCGTGGTATTTTGCAGCCAGGTGGATACGCTGGATGTGGAGGAGATTGGCCCGAAGTTTGAGTTTGACCCGCTGTTCCCTGAGCGCGTGAATGTGGAGTTTGTCAAGGTCTTGGCCCCCAACGTATTGAAAATGCGGGTATGGGAGCGTGGCAGCGGCGAGACCATGGCCTGCGGCACCGGCGCTTGCGCGGCGGCCGTGGCGGCTGTGGAGAACGGATATTGCGACAAGGATACGGACATTACGGTAAAGCTGCTGGGCGGCGAACTTATCATTCGCTATACGGAACAAACCGTATACCTGACAGGCAATGCGGCGTTGATTTATAAGGGAACCGTACAACCATAACAGCGGGGTTCCCAGGGCAAGGGCCCAAAGAAAATGCTTGTGTTTAAGGCGGCTTACTGTTATAATATATACAGTTTTTGTATATCTTCTTTATGTAAGGTGTCTTACACAACCAAGATGAATTGTTTGATTTTTTTGAACCCTATAACATTTATATAAGGAGTGATTGTCATGCTAGTGACCATGAAAGAAATCCTTGACCGCGCAAGCGCTGAAAACTATGGCGTTGCGGCCCCGAACGTCAACACCGAGCTGGATGCGCGCTGCGCTCTGGAAGCGGCGGAAGAGCTGAATGCTCCCATCATCTTGGATGTGGGCGGCACGGCCAACCCGGACATCGTATTCTACGGCAGCTTCTTGACCCGCTTGGCGGATGCTTCCTCCGTGCCGGTTGCGATCAACCTGGATCATGGCGGCAGCTATGAAGAAGTTATGTCTGCGCTGCGCGCCGGCTTTACCTCCGTCATGGTAGACCGTTCTGTTCTGCCCTATGAGGAAAACGTAAAGGAAGTTAGCGAAATTGTTAAGATTGCGCACGCCATGGGCGTCAGCGTAGAGGCCGAATTGGGCCATGTTGGCCAGGGCGACAACTATGCCGTAGACGGCAAGACCGCTTTGACCGATCCTGAAGAAGCGAAAAAATACATCGAAGAGACCGGCGTTGATATGCTGGCAGTTGCCATCGGCACGGCGCACGGCGCCTATGTCGGCACGCCGAAAATCCACTTTGATCGCCTGCAAGAGATCAAAAAGGTAACCGGCAACTTCCCGCTGGTTCTGCACGGCGGCTCCGGATCCGGCGACGAGAACCTGCGCAAGGTCTGCCAGATGGGTATCAACAAGGTCAACGTTTGCAACGACCTGATGCGTGCTGCCTGCGATACCGTTACCGCAGCTGATTTGAGCGGCAACGGCGCATACGGCCTGTGGGGCCTGATCCAGAAGGGCTGGAAAGCTCGTCTGAAAGAGCTCATCGAAGTATTCGGTGGCGTTGGCAAAGCCTGGAAGGTAGAGCCCAAAGGCATGCCCAAGACCGGCGAGACCAACCTGGAAGAGAAATAAGCCAGCCAAAGCGGCAAACAACCGGCGTAGGAATTTCCTATGCCGGTTTTTATTTACGGCCATGCAGGGCAAGGCTATAATAGGCAGCAGAAAAGCAAGAAAGGGCGGAAAAGGGCATGAAGATCGCACTGTGCTGCATCAACTCCAAATATGTGCACTCCTCTTTGGCACCATGGTATTTGGCCGCGGCCATGGAGGGGATAGAGACATGCGAAGTATCGGTGGTAGAAGGAACGATCAACCAAAGTGTGGAGGAGATTAGCCAAAAGATTTTACATAACTCACTCGAAGTGGCTGCATTTTGCTGCTATATTTGGAATATAGGCATGGTGCGGCAGGTGATACGCCGCCTAAAGGCACAGCGGCCCGGCCTTACGGTGGTGCTGGGCGGGCCGGAGGTAACATTCCGGCCGGCAGAGATCCTTTCTCAATGGCCGGAAGTGTCCTATGTGCTTTGCGGAGAAGGAGAGGAGAGCTTTCCTGCGCTGATGCAGGCCCTGGCGGAAAAGCGGACGCCGGCTGGGATTCCCGGGTTGGCAGCCAGAGATGAGCACGGCGCGGTTTCCCTGATGCCGGCCCAGCCTTTGCGCGCAGCGCCGCCAGACCCATACAGCCAAGCCTATATGGAGAGGCTCAAGGGCCGCATTGCCTATTTGGAAACCTCCCGGGGCTGTCCGTTTTCCTGCTCGTTTTGTTTATCTGGTGTGAAGGAAAAGGTACGGTTTTTTGAAATGGAGCGTGCCAAGGAAAACCTGGTGCGGCTGGCCAACAGCGGCGCCAAGACCATCAAGTTTATCGACCGCACCTTTAACTGCCATCCAGACAGGGCATACGAGCTGCTATCTTTCATTTTGGATCAGCGCGGACAGACCTTTCCTGAGGACGTGTGCTTTCATTTTGAGGTAGGCGCCGATTTGTTTCAGCCTCGCTTTTTGGCGCTTTTGGCCACGGCGCCGCCGGGATTGATCCAGATAGAAGCGGGGCTGCAAAGCTTTTGCGAGACAACGCTGGAGGCGGTGGATCGGAAAACCGATCTTACCGTGCTGACGGAAAACCTGCGGCAATGCATCCGGCCGCACAACGTGCATGTGCATATCGATTTGATTGCAGGGCTGCCGTATGAGGATTATAAGACCTTTGCTGCGTCCTTCAACAGCGCGTTTGCGCTGCGGCCGCACATGCTGCAGCTGGGCTTTTTGAAGCTGCTGTACGGTTCGAAGCTTAGACGCCAGGCAGAAACGCGGGCGGATTTTGGCTACCAGTTCTCAGAGCTGGCGCCCTATGAGGTGCAGCAGACGCGATGGCTTTCGCCGGATGACCTGGCAAAGCTGCACGAAGTGGAGGATGCACTGGAGCGCATGTATAACAGCGGGCGGTTTTTGCGGACGTTAGACTATCTTTTGCAAGCCACGGGATGGTCGCCGTTTGCCCTTTTTGAAGCCTTTGGGAGGTATGCGGCGGCACAGGGGACGGCGGGCGTTTCGCTGGATCTCTACACCGAGTGGATCTGGTATTTTTTTGCCGGCCAGGAGGGCGTACAGGCAGAGCGGCTGCGCGACTGCCTGGTGATAGATCGATTGAGCTGCGACAACACGGGGCGCATTCCTCCCTTGCTGCGCAGAGAGGATAAAAGGCTAAAGCATGCAAAAGCCAAGGCCAGGCAGAAAAGGCCAGGGCAGGGGAAATTGGGGGTCGCCCTGCTGTATCAGCCGTTTCGCATCGCCGTGTTTGATTATACCAAGCGGGATGCCATGACAGGCCGGTACGCCGTTGAGGTATTTTGCGATAAAGAAATAGAAAAGATGGGGAGATACGCATGAATCAACTAGAGCAAGCAAGGATAGAGATCAACAAAATCGATGAGCAGATGGCGGTGCTGTTTGAACGCCGTATGCAGGCGGCAGAACAGGTGGCGGCCTACAAAAAGCAGCAGGGCCTGCCTATTTTTGATAAAGCCAGGGAGCAGGCGGTGATCGAAAAAAACCTGTCGCGCATCCAAAACCAGGCATACTGCCCTTATTACCAGGCGTTTTTACAGCATTTGATGGATCTTTCCAAGGAATATCAGGCGACGCTTTTGAATGCATAAGGAGGCTTTTCGATGGTTGCGGTGATAGATATCGGATCCAACAGCATCCGGATGAGCCTCTATGAAAGGCAGGGACAGGACATCAAGCGCCTGCTGCACCAAAAGCGAATGACGGGATTGATCGGCTATGTTGAGGATGGTGTGATGCCGAAAGAAGGCTTGGAAGTTGTTTGCAGCGTGCTGGCAGATTTTGAAAAAATTCTAAACAATCTGCATGTGGAAAAAGCAGCCGTGTTTTCCACGGCTTCCTTGCGCAACATAGAAAACACCGAGGAGGCCGTGCGGTATATTGAAAAGCAGACCGGCATAAAAGTGGATGTAATTTCCGGCGAAGAAGAGGCCATGCTGGATTTTGTGGGCGTAACCAGCCTATTAAAGCAGGATTCAGGCTTGGTGGTGGATATTGGCGGAGGAAGCACGGAGCTGGTGGCTTTCGAAAAGCGCAGGGCCCAGCGGGCGGTAAGCTTGCCGATGGGGTCCCTGAACATCTACAAAAAGTTTGTAGATGATATTCTGCCGACGCAGAAAGAACAGCGGCAGATCAAGGATTATGTACAGACGAAAATCAACGAAATGAAGGACTGGCAGGGAACCCGGGCCGAAACGATCTGCGGCGTAGGCGGTACGCTACGCGCTGCGGGGCGGCTTAATCAAAAGATTTTAGGACAGGAGGAAAGCTCGATCCGCGCGGAGGATATCAAGGAAATCCTGAAAAAGCTGGAAAAGGACGCCAAAAAGTATTTGCTGCGCATCGTGCCGGAGCGCATCCATACCATGATTCCGGGGCTGATGATCCTGGAGGGTGTGATAGAGTGTTTTGGCTGCAAGCGCATTGAAATCAGCCGGTATGGCGTGCGGGAGGGCTACCTGTTTGAAAATGTACTCAGGAGAGAGAAGGATACATGACGCACAAACAGTATGATTATACCTATACGCAGGATAGGGAGCTTTCTTGGCTAAGGTTTGACCACCGGGTGTTGGAGGAGGCCATGGATCCGAATACGCCGCTGATGGAGCGCATGAAATTTATGGCCATCTTTACGAACAATTTGGATGAGTTTTTTATGATCCGTGTGGGCAGTCTCTATGATCTGTCCTTGCTGCCCCAAGAGCATAGGGACAACAAGACAGGGTGGACGCCGCATCAGCAGCTGAGCAACATCTTTGAGGCTGTGCGTCCGCTGTATGCTGAGCGCGATGGTGTGTACCATCAGCTGGAGGCAGAATTGTCTGCCAGCGGCGTGGTGCATGTGCCTTTTAATGCGCTGACAGAAAAGGAGAAAAAGTTTATCCGCAACTATATGGAATCGGTGGTGGGGCCGGTGCTGTCCCCACAGATTGTGGATATTCACCATCCCTTTCCGCACCTGATCAATAAGGCGCTGTATTATATTTTGCAGCTCCGGGAGGAGAAGAAAAAGCTTTTTGGCATATTGCCCATCCCGACCCAGCTGCCGCGTGTGATAAAGCTGCCGGGGCGTATGCGGTATATTCTACTGGAAGAGGTGATCCATCCGTATCTGGATGATATCCTGGATATGTATAAGGTGGAGGAAAGCGTGCTGGTAGCGGTGACGCGCAATGCGGACATCAGCCCGGAGGATGAAGGGGTGGATGTGGAAGAGGATTTCCGCCGCCAAATGAAAAAGGCGCTGAAAAAGCGGGCGCGTCTGCACCCAGTGCGTCTGGAAGTGCAGGGCGGGCTAGAAGCCGGGCTAAGGAAGTTCCTATGCGAGAAGCTGGATATTCAGCAGGAACAGATCTTTACCAGCAGCGCGCCGCTGGATCTCTCGTATGTATATGCGCTGGGCGATGTATTTCCCCAGATGGAAAAGGAACTGTTTTATCCTAAATTTACCCCCAAATATCCAGGGGATCTGGTGCGCGATGAGAGCATGATTCGTCAGGTGCAGAAAAAGGATGTGCTGCTGTTTTATCCTTATCAATCAATGGAGCCGTTTTTGCAGCTGGTAAAGCAGGCTTCGGAGGATCCTCATGTGCTTTCCATCAAAATCACGATTTATCGGCTGGCCAAGCAATCCAGGCTGGCGGAGTATCTAGTGGCCGCAGCGGAGCGCGGCAAAGAGGTTACCGTGCTGATGGAGCTAAAAGCGCGCTTTGATGAGCAAAACAACATAAACTATGCCGAGATGCTGGAGGATGCTGGGTGTACGTTGCTGTATGGATTTGAAAAATACAAGGTCCACTCCAAGATTCTGTTGATTACCCGCCGCGTGAAAAACAAGATCCAGTTCATCACCCAGGTGGGCACGGGCAACTATAATGAAAAGACCGCCAAGCTGTATACGGATTTTTCCCTGATGACGGCGAATCAGGAGATTGGGGAGGATGCGGACGCATTTTTCAAAAATATGGCGATGGGAAACCTAAACGGAACATACCGGCATCTTTTGGCTTCGCCCCATGCGCTGAAACCGACGCTGCTGCAATGCATCGACCATGAGATCATCAAGCAGCAGAACGGGCGGCAGGGATACATTGCCATGAAAATGAATTCGCTTACAGACCGGGCGCTTATCGATAAGCTGGCGGAGGCCTCGCAGGCGGGGGTTAAAATCAAGCTGCTGATCCGCGGGATCTGCTGTCTGGTACCGGGCATTGCAGGCAAAACGGAGAACATCACGGTACACAGCATCGTGGGTAGGTTTTTGGAGCATGCCCGCGTGTATTGCTTTGGTACGGGGGAGGACCAGAGGCTGTATATTTCCTCGGCGGATCTGATGACGCGCAATATGGAAAAACGCGTGGAAATTGCCTGCCCTGTGCTGGATGGCAGGTTGCGAAAGCGCATTGGTTTAATGATGGATTTTATGCTCAAGGACAATGTGAAAGCAAGGGAACTGCACAGCGATGGACGGTATAGCCGCATGGAAGGGGAAGCGGAGCACATAGATAGCCAGGCTTCCTTTATGGCGCTGGCACAGCGCGAAGAGAAAAAACCGCCGCTGAATCGTATGCTGACACGCTGGAAATTCTGGCGGCGGTAAGGCGCTGCCAGAATAAGAAAAAGCCCGGAATTTTCCGGGCTTTTTTTGTACCGTATCAGGCCGCATTCTCGCCGGGCGTCCCGCTGGGTGAAGGCGTGGGAGATTCCGAAGGAGAAGGCGTCGGCTTTTCGGTGGGGGTTGGGGTGGGTTTTTCCGTCGGCGTGGGCGTCGGCTTTTCGGTGGGCGCCGGTGTAGCGGTCGGCTTTTCGGTGGGCGCCGGCGTCGGTACCGGTGTGGGCTCTACATAGCCATGGTACGGATTGTTGGGATCGGGGTCTGTCGGGTCCCAGCCGCGGTACTGGGCGCCGCTGGCCAAGGCAGGCTTTGAGCCGCGCGGGCCGCTGCCATTTACGATCTCCACGGTGGAGCCGCTGGCGACGTTGGAATAGATCCACTGCGCATCACGGCACAGCAGACGGATGCAGCCGTGGGAGGCCTTGCGCCCCAATTTGCTATAAGAAACTTCATTCATACTGGCAGGGTTTTTGTTGACATTATACGGCACCGAATGGAACAGGATGCTGCCGGTGATACGGCTGCAATACTGCCCGTATACGCCGCCCATCAGCGAATGCCAGCGGTACTTGCCCTGAAGTTTGAATGTACCACGCGGCGTGGCGTTGCCGGTGCCGGTAGAGCAGATCATGGTACGGACCAGCTGATCGTAGGCGGTGCCGGCGTCGTTCAAGGCATAGACGCAGACGCTCTGGCTGCCGATGTATACACGCACCAGATACCTTTTGGAAGCGTCGGCCACAGGCTGGCCGGAAGGATTGGTGGCGTCCGGCGAGGCGCTGGCCAGCGCAGGGTCGATTTCCTCCGGTGTTTCGTCCGGCGCATCGGTAATCTCCGGCGCTATCTCATCCGTGGCGGAGGCAGAAGGCTCTGTTTCAGAGACGGGCGCGGCCGGGGCGTCGGAGAAAGCATACGCCAGCCCGCCGATGAGCGCTACGACCAAAACACCGCACAGAATCACGATACCGGTATGCGTTTTCAAAAATTGCATTGGTTTCCCCCCATAATGAATGATAAAGATGATAAAAGTATTATACCGTTGTTGGGAAGAAAGAATCAATAAATGTTTTGGCTTTTTTAAGGATTTTGTGAATTTGTCTTCGATGGAGAAACAGGGGCCGCAAAAAGGGCACTGCGCTCCTCGTTTTGCCCCTTTGTTTTGGAAAAATATCCGAAAAAAGTTGTTGACAAGGCGCACCTTCAGGCATATACTTGTAAAAAACAAAAACGAAATTGACAAAGGAAGGACGGAATAAAAGCATGGCTCAGCTGAATATGGCAATGAACTATACCTTTTATTTTTACTTCCGGGGCTTTAGCTTTAGCGCTGGCTATTTTACTTGCGCAAACCATAGCGATTCAATGAGTTTTTGTGAAGAGAGGGCGGCCTAGGAAGAGAAAAAAGGCCCCTATAAGCAGGTACAGCAAAGGAGAGCTCATTGATGAGCTCTCCTTTTTTGATTTTAGGTAAGGAGGAACCAAACATGATCGTCATTATGAAACCCATGACAGAGCAAAAGGAAATCGACAAGCTGGCGGAAAGCCTGACGGCGCAAGGGGTAGAGGTAAACCCGGTGTACGGCACGGACTTGACCATTTTGGGCCTGGTGGGCGATACCAGCAAAATAGACCCCAGCCGCATCGAAGCCAACCGCAACGTAGAGCGTGTGGTACATGTAGCCGAGCCGTTCAAAAAGGCAAATAGGATGTTTCACCCGGACGACACGGTGCTGGACATTGCCGGGCGCACGGTGGGCGGCAAAAAGCTGATGATGGTGGCCGGCCCCTGCTCGGTGGAATCGGAGGAGCAGATCACGGAGATCGCCAAGGAAGTGCAAAAGGCGGGCGCTGGGTTTCTGCGCGGCGGCGCGTTCAAGCCGCGTACCTCGCCCTACGCGTTTCAGGGCCTAAAATACGAAGGGCTGGAGCTTTTGAAGCTGGCCCGCAAGGAAACGGGGCTGCCCATCGTAACAGAGCTGATGGCGCCGCATGATATTGAGCGCTTTGTAGAGGATGTGGATGTAATCCAGGTAGGGGCGCGCAACATGCAAAACTTTGATTTGCTGCGCGAGCTGGGGCATACGAGAAAGCCCATCCTGCTAAAGCGCGGCCTGTCCGCTACGATTGAGGAATGGCTGATGAGCGCAGAGTACATTCTGGCAGGCGGCAATGAAAACGTCATCCTGTGCGAACGCGGCATCCGCACCTTTGAGACATACACCCGCAACACGCAGGACTTGAGCGCCATTCCGGCGGTGAAAAAGTTGAGCCATCTGCCGGTCATCGTGGACCCCAGCCATGCGGCGGGCAAATGGTGGATGGTAGAACCGCTGGCTAAGGCGGCTGTGGCGGTAGGGGCCGACGGGCTCATCATCGAGGTGCACAACAACCCGGCCTGCGCACTGTGCGATGGGCAGCAATCCATCAAACCGAGCCGGTACGCTGCACTGGTAGAGGAATTGAAGGTCATTGCCAACGCCGTAGGACGCGAATTGTAAGCGAGGCGCAGCATGGAAACCAAGCTACATGTAAACCTGGGGCAAAACAGCTATGACATCCGCATTGCGCCGGGGCTGCTGGCGGACATTGCACAGGGCATAAAGCCCGTATACCCGGAGGGCCGCGTCTTTGTGGTGACGGATGAGCATGTGGATGCGCTGTATGGAGCCAAGGTGATGGGGTCTCTGGAAAGCGCGGGGTACCAGCCTAAAAAGCTGGTGCTGCCGCCCGGCGAAAAGACAAAGGCATACACGACGATGGCCCAGGTATACCAGGCCATGGCAGACGCCAAGCTGACGCGCAAGGACCTGCTTTTGACCTTGGGCGGCGGCGTGATCGGCGATCTGGGCGGCTTTGCGGCCGCAACCTATCTAAGGGGCATTCCCTTTGTGCAGGTGCCGACCTCGCTTTTGGCGCAGGTGGACAGCTCCGTAGGCGGCAAGGTAGGGGTAGACCTGCCGGAGGGAAAAAACCTGGTAGGTGCTTTTTACCAGCCCAAGGCGGTGCTTATCGACCCGCGCAGCCTGGATACGCTGCCCGACCGCTTTTACCGCGACGGCATGGCGGAGGTCATCAAATATGGCTGTATCCAGAATGCAGTGTTTTTTGAGGAGCTGGAGGGCTTTTCCTCCAGGCAGCAGGCCGCGGCGCACATGCAGCATATCATCGCGGTATGCTGCGATATCAAGCGCCAGATGGTAGAGCAGGATGAGCGCGATATGGGCCTGCGCATGCTGCTGAATTTTGGGCATACCATCGGCCATGCCATTGAAAAATGCCATGGCTATGAGGACTATACCCACGGCGAAGCGGTGGCCATCGGCATGGTGGAGATGACAAAGCGCACCGAGCGCCGCGGCTTGACGGAGCCGGGCACGGCCCTGCGCATTGAAAGCCTCTGCCGGCAATACGGCCTGCCGGTGCGCGATGAAAAAGCGGACTTTACGCGCATTGCGTCCGCGATTACAATGGATAAGAAGAATTTAGGCAAGACGCTGAAGATCGTGGCGCTGGAACAGCTGGGCAAGGGTGTTCTGGTGGATACCGATCCGTCTTTTTTGGAGTGGTAGACCCATGGGGCAGAAAACGATACAGCCGACCCGGCTTTCCGGCCGGGTGAAGGTGCCGCCGTCCAAGAGCATGGCGCACCGCGCCATCATCTGCGCGGCGCTGGCAGAGGGGCGCAGCACAGTGGAAAACATCGCGTTTTCCGACGATATTTTGGCGACGATAGAGGGCATGCGGCGCTTGGGCGCACGCATTGAGGATATAGGCGGCGCGCTTGTTGTCGACGGCATCAGACAGGGGCAAGCGATGGGTGGCACGCCGGAGATAGACTGCAAGGAATCCGGGTCTACGCTGCGGTTTTTGATCCCGGTGGCCCTGAAGATGGCGCACGGTGCGCGCTTGATAGGACAGGGCAATTTGGGCAAGCGGCCGCTGGATGTATATACCAAGATATTCGATGAGCAGGGGATTGCGTACCAAGCGCAGGGCCCGTTGCTGGATTTCCAAGTATCCGGACAGCTGCGCGCAGGCACATTTTCCATGCGGGGGGATGTGAGCTCGCAATTCATCACGGGGCTGCTGTTTATCCTGCCGTTGATGGAAGAGGATTCCGAGCTGATCATCACCACCCACATGGAGTCCAAAAGCTATGTGGACATGACGCTCTCGGTGTTGGCGGATTTCGGCATCCGGGTGGAAAACGAGGCGTACAGGCGCTTTATCATTCCGGGCGGCCAGAAATACCGGGCAACCCGGTACCGGGTAGAGGGAGATTTTTCCCAGGCGGCCTTTTTCCTGTGTGCCGACGCCATGGGCTCCGCCGTGCAGGTGGAGGATCTAAAGCGTGATTCGCTGCAGGGAGACAGCGCAGTGCTGGATATTTTACAGCGCATGGGCGCAGAGGTATGCCAGGAGGACGGCACGGTGTGCTGCCGGGCCGATGCGCTGCACGCGGTGGACATCGACGCTTCCCAATGCCCGGACATCATTCCGGTGGTTTCGGTGGCGGCGGCGCTGTGCAAGGGCACAACGACAATACGAAATGCAAGGCGGCTGCGCATCAAGGAGTGCGACCGGCTGCATGCGATCTTTGCAGAGCTGACAAAGCTGGGCGCGCGCATCAAGGAGAAGGAGGACAGCCTGGAAATCGAAGGCGTAGAGCGGTTTACGGGCGGTACGGTCTGGAGCCATAAGGACCACCGCATCGCCATGATGCTGGCCATTGCCGCCACAAGGGCGGAGGGCCCGGTGGTCATTGAAGACTGGGAGTGCGTATCCAAATCCTACCCGAACTTTTTTGAGGACTATACCATGCTGGGAGGGAACTGCCAATGAGCGGGCAATGGGGCCAAAATCTGCGCGTATCCATCTTTGGGGAATCGCATGGCGCGGGCATCGGCATCGTCTTAGACGGCCTGCCCAGCGGCCTGGCGGTGGACTGGGACGAGGTGGCGCGCGAGCTGAAGCGGCGCGCGCCGGGGCAAAACGCGATGTCCACCACGAGGAAGGAGGCGGACGTGCCCAAGATCCTCAGCGGGGTATTCAACGGCTATACGACGGGTACGCCGCTTTGCGCGGTGATAGAGAATACAAACACGCGCAGCGGAGATTATGCAGACCTTAACGACACAGTGCGCCCCGGCCATGCGGATTATCCGGGCGCTATGCGCTACGGAGGATACAACGATTATAGAGGCGGCGGGCATTTTTCCGGGCGCATCACCGCGCCGCTGGTATTTTGCGGCGCAATCTGCAAGCAGATGCTGGCGCAAAAGGGTATCTATGTGGGGGCACATATCCAGCGCATCCACGATGTGACGGATGGGGAAATGACAGCGCAGCACCTGACAAAAGCGCAGTTTGAAGCATGGAAAGCCCAGACGCTGCCGCTGATTGATATGAGCAAGGCCGAGGCCATGGGCCAGGCGGTGGCCAAGGCCAAAGCCGCGTGCGATTCCGTAGGCGGCATTGTGGAATGCGCGGCCATTGGGCTGCCGGCCGGCGTAGGCGAGCCGTTTTTCGATTCGGTGGAGTCCACGCTGGCGCATCTGTTTTTTTCGGTGCCCGCTGTCAAGGGCGTGGAGTTTGGCCTGGGCTTTGCCATGGCGTCCCGGTACGGCTCGCAATGCAACGACCCGTACATCTGGAAAAACGGACAGGTGGAGACCACGACCAACCACAACGGCGGCGTGCTGGGCGGGCTGACAAACGGCATGCCGGTGGTGTGCCGCGTTGTCATCAAGCCGACAGCTTCCATCGCCAAAGAGCAGCACACCGTTTCGTTAAAGCGGAAAACCGAGGAAACGCTGGTAGTAAAGGGGCGGCATGACCCCTGCATCGTTCAGCGCGCTGTGCCGGTGCTGGAAAGCGTGATGGCGCTGGGCCTGGCAGACCTGCTGCTGGGGCGTTGCCAGAGAAAGGGCTGGAACGGGCAATGAAAAAATACGCATTGATCGGTGAAAAGCTGTCACACAGCCTTTCGCCCTGCATCCATGAGGCGGTCTTTGGCGAACTGGACCTGGAGGCCGGCTATACGCTGATGGAGATCCCGGCGCGGTTCAAAGGGCATATTGTACAAAAGCTGTGGTACGAGGGCTACAAGGGCGCCAACGTGACCATCCCCTACAAGCAGACGGTGCTGCGGCAGCTGGATGTGCTGTCGCCGGCGGCGGAAAAGATTGGCGCGGTCAACACCATTGCCCTAAGAGGCGGCAAGTTTTACGGGGACAATACCGATTACGACGGATTTGGCAAGATGCTGTCCATCAACCAGATAGAGACAGAGGGCAAAACGGCGGCCGTGCTGGGTACGGGCGGCGCAGCCAAGGCGGTGGTGGCGTATTTGCTGGATCACGGCGTAAAAAGGCTGTGCCTTGTCAGCCGCCAGGCGCACAAAAAGCCCGGGTTTGAACAGCCGGGCATCGAATGGATGGAGTATGCGGCCCTGCCCTCCCTCAAGGGGGACATTCTTGTCAACTGCACGCCAGTGGGGATGTACCCCAATACGGGCGTTTCGCCGGTGGACAGAACGGTGGTGGAACGCTTTGAGGCGCTGGTGGACCTGATCTATAACCCGCGGCAGACAGAATTTTTGCGCCTTGGGCGGCTATGCGGCAAGAACGTGTGTGACGGGCTGTATATGCTGGTGGCGCAGGCGGTGCGCTCGGAGGAGATCTGGCAGCAGCGCGCGCTGGGGGATGAGATGATCCGGCGCATCTACGACGCTTTGGACGAGCGCCTCAGCGGCCCGCAGAAGAGCAATATCGTTTTGATCGGTATGCCGGGCAGCGGCAAGACCACCATTGGGCGGCGCATTGCCAAGCAGCTGAATTATGAGTTTTACGATATGGACGATACCGTGGTATCGCTGGCGGGCAAGAGCATTCCCGCGCTGTTTGAGGAGGGGGAGCAGGTTTTCCGCGATTGGGAAACGGAGGCCTGCCGCCACCTGGCGCAAAAGCAGCATGCCGTGATCGCCTGCGGCGGCGGCGCGGTGCTGCGGGAACAGAACATGGAGCTGCTAAAGCAGAGCGGCGTGGTGTATTATCTGGACCGGCCGGTGGAGCGCATCGCGGGGGATATCCGCCTTTCGACGCGCCCGCTGTTAAAACAGGGCAAAGAGCGGCTGTATCAGCTGTACCGGGAACGGGCGGAGCTGTATGAAAACGCGGCGGATGAGATCGTTTCCAACGAAGGAGCGGTCAAACAGACGATGCAACGGCTGATAGACAGCATCAAAAGAAGGGAAGCGCTGTTATGAAACTTATGGTCATCAACGGGCCCAACCTAAACTTTTTGGGCATCCGGGAAAAGGACGTATACGGGACGATGCGGTATGAGGACCTCTGCCGGTATATTACAGAAGAAGCGCAGAAAAGAGGGCATACCGTCTCTGTGCTGCAAAGCAACAGCGAAGGCAAGCTCATTGATTTTTTGCAGCAGGCCTATCGGGAACATGTGGAGGGCATCATCATCAACCCGGGCGCGTACACGCATTACAGCTATGCCCTGCATGACGCCATCAAGGGCAACGATATCCCCACGGTGGAGGTGCACTTGTCTAACGTGCACCAAAGGGAGGATTTCCGCCATGTATCGGTCACGGCGCCGGCCTGTATTGGGCAGCTGTGCGGCTTTGGCGCGTTTGGCTATGTGATGGCGATGGAAGCGCTGGCAGCGCACAGGGAAGGGAAAAAAGCATGAAAATCGTGATTGTGGGCTTGGGGGTGATCGGCGGCTCGTTTGCCCTGGCCCTAAAACAGGCGGGGTACGATGACGTGTACGGCGTGGATACCAATGCAGAGACGCTGGAAAAAGCGGAAAAAATGGGCATCATCCGCAAAGGATGCAAGGAGGGGAAGGCATTTTTCCCGGAGGCGGATCTCATCATCCTGGCGATCTATCCCAAGCTTATCCGCGCGTTTGTGGAGCAAAACCAGGCGCTGTTCAAAAAAGGGTGCATTGTGACGGATACCACCGGCATCAAGCGCCCATTTATTCGCGAGATCACAGAGGCCCTGCCGGAGGGCGTGGAGTTTGTGTTTGGGCACCCCATGGCAGGGCGTGAGAAAAAGGGCATCGACTTTGCCAGCGCAGAGGTGTTCAAGGGCGCCAACTATCTGATTACCCCGACAGAGCGCAACAAAGAACAAAGCTTGGCCGTGATAGAATCGCTGGTAAAGCAGCTGGGATTTAAGCGGGTGCGCCGTATTACCCCAGAGCTGCACGATGAAATGATCGGCTATACCTCCCAGCTGCCGCACGCCATGGCGGTGGCGCTGATCAACAGCGACGAGGAAGGGCGGGATACCGGCAGCTTCATCGGGGACAGCTACCGAGACCTAACACGCATTGCCAACATCAACGAGACGCTATGGAGCGAGCTGTTTTTGGGCAACAAGGAAAACCTGCTGGCGGCCATTGGGCGTTTTGAAGCGCAGCTGGATCAGATCAAAGATGCCATCCAAGCGGACGATACCGACGCGCTGTGCCAGATGTTTCAAGCATCCACCCGGCGGCGCGAGCGGCTGGAGGGATAAAAAAGGACACGCGCGCCCTTTTTTCTTTTGTTGGCGGTGCATCGGCGGTATACTAGAAGTAGGAGGCGGTATTTTATGCAAGAGATCCAAACGCTGCAATCCTGGATCAGGGATTCGCAGAACATCGTATTTTTCGGCGGGGCCGGGGTATCGACGGAAAGCAACATCCCGGATTTTCGCAGCCAGGATGGATTGTATCATCAATCCTACCAATATCCGCCCGAAACCATTTTGAGCCATAGGTTTTTTATGCAGCAGACGGAGGAGTTTTTCCGTTTTTATCGGGAGAAGATGCTGTATTTGCAGGCGCAGCCGAATCAGGCGCATTTGCAGCTGGCCAAATGGGAACGCGAAGGCAAAATAAAGGGTGTGATTACGCAGAACATCGACGGGCTGCACCAAAAGGCGGGCAGCTGCCATGTGGTGGAGCTGCACGGCTCTGTGCTGCGCAACCACTGTATGCGCTGCGGCAAGGCGTATACGGCAGAGGAGATGGCCCAAAGCCAAGGCGTACCGCGCTGCACGTGCGGCGGCGTCATCAAGCCGGACGTTGTGCTGTACGAGGAATCGCTCAACGGTGCGGACATCGAGGAGGCGGTGCGGCTGATAGAAAATGCAGAGGTGCTAATCGTGGGCGGCACATCGCTGGCAGTGTACCCGGCGGCGGGGCTGATCGACTATTACAGAGGGGATCGGCTGGTGCTCATCAACCGCGACGCAACGCCATACGACAGGAGGGCAAACCTGCTGATTCAGGAGAAGATCGGCTGGGTACTGGGGCAAATCGACGCATAAAAAAGCGCCCGGTTCGGGCGCTTTTTGCATGGATTTATTGCTCTAAAGCTGGCGCAAGCTGCTCTCGCAGATGCGCTTCGTCCCCGCTTTTGCAGAGAAAGGTAAGCGTATCGCCGGGCAAAAGCACAAGATCGCCGTGGGGAATCAGGGTTTCGCGCCCGCGCTCTACATTGGTGATGAGGCAGTCCTTGGGCCAATGTACCTGGGCGATGCGTTTTTGGCTGACAAAGCTGCCGTAGTGCACAGGCAGATCCAGGAAAATGCGCTCTCCGGGCTGCGCGACGCTTTGCTGAGAGGGATGGAGGTTTTCCAACAGCGATTCATACACCGGCTTGCTGCGGCATAGATCGGCGACAAGATATGCGCAGATGGAAACCAGCGACAGGCTGAGCAGCTGGGTCAAAGAGCCGGACATTTCCACGATGAGGATGATGCCGGTGAGCGGGGCGCGCACGATGGCGGTAAACATCCCCGCCATGCCCAGCAGCATGAAATTGACGGCATAGGCACCCGGTACAACGCCGAGATGGATGGCCAGCTGCCCAAACAGCGCACCGGAAAGCGAGCCCAGCACGAGCAGCGGGAAGAAGATGCCGCCCGGCGCGCCGCTGCCGTAGCTGATCATGGAAAAGACAAATTTGCCGACAAGCAAAATGACGATGAGCCCCAGGGTATATTGGCCGTGCAGCAGAGATTCGATCATGCCGTGGCCGCCGCCCAGCACCTGCGGCAAAAACAGCCCGAACAGACCGGCGAAGGCAAAGGGGATCATCATTTTCACAGGCTGCGAAAGGGACAGCTTTGCATAGAGACGCTGGCTGAAGAGCAGCGTTTTGTTATAAAAAGCGCCGAACAGGCCTAGCGCCGCGCCAAAGGCGATGAGAAGCAGATAGTAGGAAAGGGGCAAAAGCTGCACGGGCGCCACGGCAAAGGTGCTGCCCATGCCGAAAAACAGCTTGGACACCACATCGGCGGTAATGGCGGCCGCCATGGCGCTGAGCAACACCTTGGGGTTAAAGTTGCGGTGCACCTCCTCCAAGGCAAACAATACGCCGGCCAGCGGCGCGTTGAAAGCGGCGGCCAGGCCGGCGCAGGCGCCGCAGGTGATGAGATATTTTTCCTCGGTACGGTTGCGGCCCTGAAGCTGTGCAGCCCCTTTGCCGCAGCATGCCCCCAGGAGGATAGAGGGGCCTTCGCGCCCCAGGGACAGGCCGCCCAAGATGGATAAACAGCCCCCGATGAATTTTTGCACAAGCACCTTCCACCAGCTGAAATCAAAATACCCCAACAGCTGGCCCTCGACCTGTGGGATGCCGCTGCCCTTGATCATGGGTTCTTTTTTCGCCATGCAGCCGACAACAAAGCCGAGGCACAGAAGACCGGCAAACAACAAAACGATGCGCCAGGGGCTCTGCGCCCAGCCGAAGAAGAACCGGCAGATCGATTCCCCGTAGGATAACGCAAAGCGGTAGGCTACGGACACAAGCCCGGCCACAGCGCCAATCACAATGGCCTGCAGGACAAGCCGGTAACGGTATTTTTGCGCCAAAAGCGCCCGAAGCGGTTGACGAGATCTCATAAAAAGCGCCCTTTCCAGCAGAAGTTTTACGGTTTAGTATAGCGCCGCATCGGTGGGTGGCGCAATGGGCAGGCATACAAAAAGGAGCGGTTGACCGCTCCTTTTTGAGAAGAACTGCCGTTGGTTAGTCGTGATGGCTCAGCTTCATATCCACAAACGAGAGAATTAGGTCGGTGCAAGCCTCTAGGCCGATGCTGTCGCTGTATACGGAAAGGTCATAGTTTTCCGCGCGACCCCATTTTTTCTCCGAATAGTAGCGGTAATAGGTGGCGCGCTGCTTATCGATTTTATTGATCTCGTCTCCTGCTTTGACGGGGGAAAGCCCGTATTGCTCGGTAGCGCGCTTGATACGGCTGGTCAAATCGGAATGGATAAAGACGTTGACGCAGTCTTTTCGATCGCGCAGCACATAATCGGCGCAGCGCCCAACAATCACGCAGCTGCCTTGGTCTGCAACCTTGCGGATGACGCTGGCCTGCGCCAAAAAGATCTTATCGTTCAAAGGCAGATCCTGCATGGCGGTGCTGTTGCCAAACAGGGAAAGGTTATAGAACCAATTGCTATTGTGCTGTTCGCCGAGGTTTTCAAACAGCTCGGCTTCATAGCCGCTTTCCTTGGCGGCTATCTCGATGAGCGCGCGGTCGTAAAACGGAACGCCCAGCTTTTCCGAAAGCCGCTGCGCGATCAAACGCCCGCCGCTGCCATACTGCCTGGAAATGGTGATGATTTTTTTACTCATGATGAGAGAATCCCTCGCTTTCATACGCCTGCGATTGCAAAGCTTTTCCCTACTTTATTTACATTATGAATCGTTTATGATAACATGTCAAATAACCGTATTGGACAAAAGCATACAAACCCCGCGTCTAAAAACGGCGGGAAACGGGCTGATTGTAAACTCCCCTGTCCTTGGAATTCCAGGTGTACAAGAGGGGTTTATTCAATTTTGTTTTGAAAACAGCGGCGCAAACAGGCGCGGCCGGGGGATCGAAACGGGGCTAGGGAGGAAAGAATTTGGAAGGAACGAGAAAAGAAAACAAGATGGGCGTGATGCCTGTAGGCAAGTTGTTGGTGAATATGTCGCTTCCCATCATGATTTCGATGTTTGTACAGGCCTTGTACAACGTGGTGGACAGCATCTTTGTTGCGCAGATTGGCGAGCAGGCGCTGGCGGCGGTATCGCTGGCATTCCCGGTGCAGACGCTGATGATCGCGGTATCGGTGGGCACGGGCGTCGGCATCAATTCGCTTTTGAGCCGCCGGCTGGGCGAAAAGCGGTATGAGGACGCCAATGCGGCGGCCACCAACGGCGTATTTTTATGCGTGGTAAGCTCTTTGGCGTTTGCGCTGTTTGGCCTGTTTTTTTCGGAGATGTTTTTCCGCGCGTTTACCGCGGATGAGACCATCATTGAAATGGGCAAGCAATACCTGGGCATCTGTACGGTTTTCAGCATCGGCGTATTCGTGCAGGTGGCGATGGAACGCATTTTGCAGGCCACGGGCATTACCATTTACAACATGCTGATGCAGGGCGCAGGCGCCATTACCAACATCATCCTGGATCCTATTTTTATTTTTGGATGGTTCGGCCTGCCGGCCATGGGCGTAGCGGGCGCGGCGATTGCAACCGTTGTTGGCCAGATTGTGGCGATGGGCCTGGGCATCTATTTTAACCATAAGAAAAACCATGAGGTATCCATGAGCTTTAAGGGATTTCGGCTCAATGGACGCATCATCGGCGAAATTTATAAGGTGGGCGTGCCGTCCATCGTGATGCAGGCCATCGGCTCTGTGATGAACATCGGTATGAACAAGATCTTGATGTCGTTTACGGCAACGGCGGTCAACGTATTTGGCGTATATTTTAAACTGCAGAGCTTTATCTTCATGCCGGTATTCGGCCTGACAAACGGAATGATTCCCATTGTGGGATACAACTTTGGGGCCAGAAAACCAAAGAGGATCAAAGGAACGATCCGATACAGCATTATCTTCGCCTTGGCAATCATGGCGGTAGGACTGCTGTTGTTCCAGCTGTTCCCACAGGTATTTTTGAAAATGTTCAACGCTTCGGCGGATATGATGAGCATGGGTTCGATTGCGTTGAGGGCCATCAGCGTCAGCTTCCTGTTTGCGGCAGTGGGCATTGTTATGTCCTCGGTGTTCCAGGCGGTGGGCAACGGGGTGCTGAGCATGATCCTTTCCATTGCGCGCCAGGTGGGCGTGCTGCTGCCGGTAGCGTACCTGTTTGCGCATACCATCGGCGTCAATGCGGTATGGTGGGCGTTTCCGATTGCAGAGGTCGTGGCGTTTGTCGTGTGCCTGATCATGTACCGATTCGTGGACCGCAAGTATTTCAAAAACCTGGAAAAGGGACAAGTGCTGGAAAATTTGGAAGGCATGGAGCCTGTAGAGCCGGCGGTATAAAAAAGGAGGATGCGATGCAAAAGCTGATTTCTTGGAACGTCAATGGGCTAAGAGCCTGTATGACAAAAGGATTTTTGGAGTTTTTCCGAGACCAGCAGGCGGATGTGTTCTGCATACAGGAAACCAAAATGCAGCAAGGCCAGGCAGAGGTGCCGCTGGAAGGTTATCATCAATACTGGAACAGCGCGGAGAAAAAGGGATATTCCGGCACGGCGGTATTTTGCAAACAAGAGCCGCTTTCGGTTTCCTATGATCTGCACAAACCGGAGCACACCGGCGAAGGGCGTGCCATTACGCTGGAGTTTGATGCGTATTACCTGGTAAACGTATATGTGCCCAATGCGCAAAACGAGCTTAAGCGTATAGACTATCGCATGCAGTGGGAAGATGATTTTCGTGAGTATGTCTGCATGTTGGATCAGAAAAAACCGGTGATCATTTGTGGGGATATGAATGTTGCCCATGAGGAAATCGACCTAAAAAACCCAAAAACCAACCGCGGCAATGCGGGCTTTTCCGATCAGGAACGCGGGAAGATGACAGAGCTGTTGTCGGCAGGGTTTGTCGATACGTTCCGTTGGCTGTATCCTGAAGCGGAGGGCATCTATTCATGGTGGAGCTATCGGTTCAAAGCGCGCCAGAACAATGCGGGATGGCGTATAGATTATTTTTTGGTATCGGAGCGGTTGAAAGATCAGATCAACGACAGCATCATCCATACCCAGCAGTTGGGAAGCGATCACTGCCCGGTAGAGTTGCAGCTCAATGAATAAAAAAGGCCATTGGCCTTTTTTTATTTCTCAAAGAAAACGCAATAATAGAATATGCCAGGAAACGGGAAAAGCGGGGCAGGCGGCAAGAATCAATGGGAACCTCCTTATACGCTTGGTTTGTAGAGGTGCATAAATATTCCTTATAAAAGATAAATTGTTATGATTTCAAAATCACATTTGCCACGTTTGCCGATGGAAATATTTTTGTAAGAGTGGGGGAACATCATACATTTATAATGAGGATAAACAAGTGCTTTGTAAGGACGCTCTTCCAAGCGAGAGCGCACTGCAACGGGGCATTTGATTTTATCGGGCAAAAGTATGCCAGACAATCCCTATTCTGCAGAAATATTTTCTCAAAACGGTTTGCTGGTTTCTTCAATGCGGGGATAATTTTTTCAACGGACAAGGGGGAGGACAATAAATCCGTCTGTGGATCATCTCGTCTTGAAGAAGACATCCTATGTATAGCAGACAATCGAGCACAGGAACAAGGGATGAATATTTTCTGAATAAATATTTGATTTTTTGAAATTTTATGTGCTCAAGAGCTTTTTTTGTGATATAGTATATGAGGAAATCGTTCGTATCATGCAATGATCATTATGATGAGGAGGGTATCATTTTGGAAAAACTCAAGATCACTGTAGGCGGCAAAGAATTTTATGCAAAATTGCTGCAGGACAAGGCACCGAAGACCATTGCGCAAATGAAAGAGTATGGCCCGATCCATACCGTCATGCATGCGGCAAAGGTTGTAAACGAAGAAGTGATGTGCCCCGCTCCGTATTTCTACGAAGCAAAGGAAAATCCTGTCTTTGATCAGGATCCGGGCAATGTATGCTTCTATGCACAAAAGCATACGATCGCGATCTTCTTTGGCGACGTAATCCCGGTAGCAGATTGTCCGAACTTTGCGAAAATCGAAGAAGACTCATTGCCGGGCTTCCAAGAAGTTGCTCGTACAGCCTGGAAGAACCAAGGACAACCGATCACGTTTGAAGTAGTGAATGTGTAAGGGAAAAGGAGAGAACGACCATGGTAAAAGCAGTAATGAAAGAAATCGACGATAGCTTTGCAAAGCTGTGGAATACGAAACCCGCTGAGATAGACAATATCTTCAAAAGAAATGCGAAAAACGGAAAGCATTTTTCAGTATGGGTTGGCGCATATCAGGAAATCGAAGTCGTTTGCAGAAACGCTTATAACTTTGTGGCTTGGGGCCAGGCGGAAAAGGGCGATTTGGAGACCTACAAACAAATTGCCAGCGATAGCATCAAAGCAAATGCAGGTGCTTTCCGCGTTTCCTTCGGAATGGGCGAATTTGCTGATCTGTTGCAGAAAGTCGGCGATGCGTACTTGGAATGCAAAGATTATGCTGAATTGGTAGAGCTGTCCAAAAAGATCCATCTGTATGGATCCAGAATGTTCTACTGGTTGGATAGCATGATTCCGTGGGCAAAGATTTCCGAAAACTTTAATTCCATTATGAATCTGTAAGGAAATCCTACCTCTATGATACAATGAAGATTCAATCAGCCTTGTCTTTGATTTGACAGGGCTGATTTTTTTATGGATTGCAAAAGCGGTGAATGGCTGAAAATGCTGCGCAGGAGGCCATGGAAAACCGATGCGAAATCCAATTTTACACAAAAAAATGAAATTTCCTCTAGCCTAATTGGAAAATGTATAGTATACTAACACAGTAGTATGCTAAAGCGTTATCAAGGGAGAGGATCAAACAATGAAGAAAACGACGAAAACACTGGGCCTGCTGATGGCGGTCCTGATGCTGGGCACGCTGCTGACGGGCTGCGGCAAAAAGCAAGAAGCGACAGGCTATGTTGTGCTGGAAGAAGATCTGGGGGCAGAGCAATACGGCATCGGGTTCCGCAATACAGATGTGGCGCTGGGCCTGGAGGTACAAAAGCAGCTGGATGCTATGATTGAGGACGGCACGGCGGCAGAGATTTCCCAAAAATGGTTTGGGGAGGATATCCTCTTAAAGGATGCGGCCTATTTGGAAGAGAGCACTGCGGCGGCAGATGACGATTCCCTGCAAAAGGTAAAGGACAAGGGCACCTTGATCCTGGGCCTGGACGACAGCTTCCCGCCGATGGGCTTCCGCGATGAAAACGACCAGGTGGTAGGTTTTGATATCGACCTGGCAACCGAGGTGGCCAAGCGCATGGGCGTAGAGCTGGTCATCCAGCCCATTGACTGGGATTCCAAAGAGCTAGAACTGGAAACCGGCCGTGTGGACTGCCTGTGGAACGGGCTGAGCATCACGGACGAGCGCGTGGCGGCCATGTACTTTGCAAAGCCGTACATTGCCAACAAGCAGATTGTGATCGTGCCGGAAGGCTCTGAGATCAAGACGGTAGCGGACCTGAAAGAAAAACGGGTTGGCCTGCAAAAGGGCTCTTCCGCGCTGGATGCGCTCAACGCAAACCCGGTGTCTAAAGAGCTGTCTGAGCTGGTGGAGCTGGCGGACAATGTAACGGTATTTTCCGAACTGAAGGCTGGGCGCATCGATGCGTTTGTGGTTGACGAGGTAGTAGGCCGTTACCTGATCAGCAAGGATGCGGAGCAGGCGCAATAATCCGCCTATCCACAAAGGAGAAATACAAGAGGCTAAGTTTCCAGAGACTCTCTGGAAACTTTTGCCTGTAAAGGAGTTTTGAACCGATTATGAGTGCAGACTATCTTTTGCAGCTGTGCGGAAGCTTGGCAGGCGGGCTGAAATATACCGTAAGCCTGTTCTTTATCACGGTGCTGGTATCCATCCCGATTGGATTGCTGCTCAGCTTTACGCGCGTGGGGCGGAGCAAGGTATTAAAAGGCGTAGTGGGTGCGTATGTTTGGGTGATGCGCGGCACGCCGCTGCTCTTGCAGCTCTATTTCTTCTGCTACGGCATCACGTTTTTGCCGGGCATTGGGGATTATCTGGTGATGGACCGGTTCCAGGCCGCCATTTTGGCGTTTATCCTCAACTATGCCGCCTATTTCTGCGAAATTTTCCGCGGCGGCATCCTGTCGGTAGACAAGGGGCAGTATGAGGCGGCCAAGGTGCTGGGCTATTCCAAATGGCAGACCACGACCAAGATTGTGATCCCGCAGATGCTCAAGGTATGCCTGCCGCCGGTGAGCAATGAATGCATCACGCTGGTTAAGGATACGGCGCTGGTGACGGCCATCGGGGTGACGGAGATCTTGTATTTTGCCAAGGCGTCGGTAAACCGAGATGTAAACGCGACGGCGTATCTAGTCGCGGCAGCGTTTTATTTGCTGATGACCTATGGGCTGACCAAGCTATTTCAGTATTTGGAAAAGAAATACAGCTATTAAGGAGGAGACGCCATGCATATGATCGAGGTCAAGGGGCTGCAAAAGGCCTTTGGGAGCGAACAGGTATTAAAGGACGTTTCCTTTACCGTGGACAAGGGAGAGACGGTGGCGGTGATCGGCTATTCCGGCGCGGGCAAAAGCACGATGCTGCGCTGCTTGATCGACCTGGAAAAGGCGGACGGCGGCGATGTGCTCATTGAAGGGGAGCCGCTGATCCAAAACGGCCGGTATGCAGAGGATAAGACGGCACGGCGCATCTGCGGAAAGATGGGGATGGTATTCCAAAGCTTTAATCTGTTTCCGCACATGACGGTGATGGGCAACCTCATTGGCGCGCCGATGACGGTGAAAAAAGAGGACAAGCAGCAGGCCGTAGCGCGCGCCAAAGAAAAGCTGAAACTGGTGGGCCTGGCGGACAAGGCGGATGCGCACCCCAGCGAGCTGTCCGGCGGGCAAAAGCAGCGCGTGGCCATTGCACGCGCGCTGATGATGGACCCGGATATGCTGCTGTTTGACGAGCCCACTTCGTCTTTGGACCCACAGCTGACGGCCGAGGTGCTGGCCGTCATCAAGGAGCTGGCCAAAGGGAAAATGACGATGATCATCGTGACCCACGAGATGGGGTTTGCCAGAGAGGTGGCGGACAAGGTGCTGTTTATGGGCGAAGGACGCGTTATCGAGCAAGGCCCGCCCCAAGAGATGTTTGGCAGCCCAAAAGACCAGCGGGTGAAAGATTTTATCCAAAGCATTTTATAAGAAAAGAAAAGCCTTTGTGTAAAGGCTTTTTTTTATGGAAAGAATAAGCGGTGCGGACAAGAGTGTTTATGATAAAATATAATTTAAATTAAGAAAACAAAAGAAAAGAGAGGCGATATACATGTGGGATGGATGGATCAAGGCGGCGGCTGCCTCGCCGGAGATCCGCGTGGCGGATTGCCAGTACAATGCCGCGCAGATACAAAAGACCATGCAGCAGGCAGGGGAAAGGGGCGCACAGCTGTTGGTGCTGCCGGAATTGTGCCTGACAGGGTATACCTGCCAGGATCTGTTTTTGCAGCAGAGCTTGATAGACCAGGCCAAGCGGGCGCTGTCGGAGCTGGCAGCGTTTAGCCATGCGTGCAGCGTGCTGACCATCGTTGGCCTGCCAATGCAATGGGAGGGCAAGGTGTATAACTGCGCGGCAGTGGTATACCGCGGCAAACTGCTGGGGGTAGTGCCCAAAACGCATCTGCCAAACTATGGCGAATTTTATGAACGGCGGCATTTTATGCCGGCGCCGCAGCAAAACGGGCGGCTCGCCTGGGAAGGCGGCGCAGTGCCCTTTGGCCAAAAGCTGCTGTTTTGTTGCGAAGAGCTGCCGTCGTTTACGCTGGGCGTAGAGATCTGCGAGGATCTATGGGTACCGGACCCGCCCTCTATCCGCCATGCCATGGCCGGGGCCACGGTGATCGCGAACCTATCTGCCAGCGACGAGGTAATCGGCAAGGATGCGTTTCGCAGGCAGCTGGTGGCGGCGCAATCCGCCAAGCTGATTGCGGGCTATGTGTACGCGGATGCAGGCGAAGGGGAGTCTACGACGGATCTGGTGTTTGCCGGCCATCATCTGATAGCGGAAAACGGCGCGGTGCTGGCTGAAAGCCCGCCGTTTGACGACGCCATGGCGGTGGCGGAAATCGACGTGCAGCGTCTGGAAAAGGAGCGGCAGCGCATGACGACCTACCCGGCTTGCCAAAGGGAGGGATACGAGGTAGTGCCGTTTTCCATGCCGATGGCGCACGCCGAGATTTCCAGGCCCATTTCGCCGCATCCCTTTGTGCCAGACGGCGCGGCGGACCGCGCAGCGCGCTGCCGGTATATTCTGAACATACAGGCACATGGGCTGAAAAAAAGGCTGGCACACACCGGCGCAAAGACGGCGGTGGTAGGCATTTCCGGCGGGCTGGATTCCTGCTTGGCGCTGCTGGCAGCGGCCCATGCGATGGATCTTTTGGGCAGGCCGCGCACGGATATCCTGGCGGTGACCATGCCGTGCTTTGGCACGACGCTGCGCACCAGATCCAATGCCGAGGCGCTATGCAGCGCGCTGGGCGTGACATTCCGCACCGTGGAGATCGCGCGCACCGTGCGAAGCCATTTTGAGGACATCGGCCATGAAGAGTCGGTTCGCAATGCGGTGTATGAAAATGCGCAGGCCCGTGAACGCACGCAGGTATTGATGGACCTGGCCAACCAAACGGAAGGCTTGGTCATAGGTACGGGCGATTTGTCTGAACTGGCGCTGGGCTGGGCCACATACAACGGCGATCAGATGTCGATGTACGGCGTAAATGCCGCCATCCCCAAGACGCTGGTGCGCTATCTGGTGCAGTATGAAGCAGAGCATGCCGAATCCATGGCGCTGCGCAAGGTGTTGCAGGATATCTACGAAACGCCGGTCAGCCCGGAGCTGCTGCCGGCAGACAAGGGGGAAATTGCACAAAAAACGGAGGACCTGGTAGGCCCGTATGAGCTGCATGATTTTTTCCTATATTACATGATGAGATGGGGCTTTTCCCCCAAAAAGATTTTTCGCATGGCGGCAAAGGCGTTTGAAACGCAGTATGCGCCGCAGACCATTTTGCATTGGGAGCGCTGTTTTTACCGCCGGTTTTTCGCCCAGCAGTTTAAGCGCTCCGCCATGCCGGATGGACCCAAGGTGGGCACGGTGTCGCTGTCTCCGCGGGGAGATTGGCGCATGCCCAGCGACGCCAGCGCTGCCGGCTGGCTCTGTCAGCTGGATGATTTGGCAAGGGAAGGGATGCCATGCAACCAAACGGACGCCGTGCGCTAATCGTAGTGGATTATCAGAATGATTTTGTGACGGGTTCGATGGGGTTTGCCAAAGCGCTGACGCTGGAGCGGCCCATCGTGGAGAAGATAGATGCCGCAAAACAGCAGGGGGTAGAGGTACTATTTACGCTGGACAAGCACCCGCCTGCCACAGGGAAGGCAGGAGAAAACCAGCCGCCTATGCATTGTGTGGAAAATACGGAGGGCTGCGCGCTGTACGGCGCGGTGGCCCGCTGTTTGGACGGCACGACGCCGGCGTTTGAAAAGCAGACGTTTGGCAGCCTGAAGCTAGCCAAATACCTGGAGGAGAGGCAGTTTGCAGAGATGGAGTTCGTAGGCGTTTCTACGCATTTATGCGTGCTTTCCAACGCCATCCTGGCCCAGGCCGCCTGCCCAAACGCGCGCATTCGCATAGACGCCCGCTGCGTGGCCAGCCCAACGGAAAGCGACCAAAAAAGGGCGCTTTTGGCCATGCAGGCGCTGCACATGGAGGTGCTTGCCCCAAAGGAGTGGAACCGGTGAACAGACAAGACCAAAGCATTGAACAACTCTACCAGACATTGACCAAAGCGGCGCTGACGGGGAAAAAAGGCGTGCTGCCCAAGCGCCATGAGCAGCTGGATTGCCTATTGCACCCAGAGGCATATGCGCCGGTATGGCATCGGGGAGCGTGTACCTGCCGGGAGGAAGACACTTCCCCCTGCCAAAAGGCGTGCCTGTACCAAGCGATTCGCAGAGACGAAACGGGGAAGATCATCATCGACCCAAAGGCCTGTACCGGATGCGAAGCGTGCATCGACGCCTGCCAGGGCGAGCAGCTGCTGGCCAGCCGGGATACGCCGGCCATGCTGCTGCGTATGAAAGAACACACCGGCCCGGTATACGCCATGGTGGCCCCTGCGTTTTTGGGGCAGTTTGGAAAGGCCACACCGGGGCAGCTGCGCACGGCGTTTAAGCAGCTGGGGTTTCAAGGCATGGTGGAGGTGGCAGCCTTTGCGGACATTCTGACAATGAAAGAGGCGCTGGAATTCGACGCCAACATCCATACCGACCGCGATTTTTTGCTGACAAGCTGCTGCTGCCCGCTGTGGATCTCGATGATCCGCAAGGTGTACGCGCAGCTGATTCCGCATGTGCCGGGCTCGGTCTCTCCGATGGTGGCATGCGGGCGGGTGATCAAGCGGCTGCATGAAAACGCGATGACGGTATTCATCGGCCCCTGCCTGGCCAAAAAGGCGGAGGCGCGCGAAGAGGATATCAAGGATGCGGTGGATTTTGTGCTGACCTTCCGGGAGGTGGAAGATCTGTTTGCGTTTGCAAAGATTCATCCGGAGACGCTGGCAGAGGACGACAAGGACCATTCCTCCGCGGCCGGGCGGATCTACGCCAGAACGGGCGGGGTAAGCCAAGCGGTCAAGGCGTCTGTCAAACGGCTGCGCCCGGACGACCCAGTTCAGGTGCGCGCGGTGCAGGCAGACGGCGTACCGGGCTGCCGCGCGCTATTGGATCAGCTGCAAAACGGAGAAATTTCCGCCAATTTTTTGGAGGGTATGGGCTGCGTGGGCGGCTGCGTAGGCGGGCCGCGCGCCATTGTGGATAGGCAGGAAGGCACGAAAAACGTGGACAGATATGCCGCCGAAGCACCGTACCAGACCCCGATGGAAAACCCGTATGTGGTAGAATTGTTGAGACGGCTGGGATGCGAAACCATCGAGCAGCTTTTATCTCAAAGCGAGCTGTTTGAACGGCACTTTTCTTGACAACAGCGGGCGGCATCGCGCCCATCGCACCTGGCCGGAGGAAAAACGAATAAGAGAAAAAGCGGCAGGCAAAGCTTGCCGCTTTTTTTATGCGTCGGCAGGCAAATAGAGGACAAACCGCGCATAGCATAGAAAGGGGACAAGGGCAGCGCAGACGTATCGGGGCGGTTGACAGGCGCAAAGAGTGTGAGTAGAATGTAAGTCTAGGCTAACGCTTACCTTGGATGGGGGCAGAAAAGATGACTTTGGATGAGCTACATATTGGAGACAGCGGCGTGATTGCGACGGTCGGCGGCGAGGGCGCGCTGCGCAGACGCTTGCTGGATATGGGGTTGACGCCCAAAACGAGGGTGACGGTGCGCAAAATGGCGCCGATGGGCGATCCCATCGAGCTGCATTTGCGCGGTTATGAGCTGACAATCCGCGCCGAGGACGCCAGAAAAATAGAGATTGTATCCGACAAGACGGTATCCACCAAAGCGCCGGCATCCCGCCCGCCCCATGCGGCAGGCCGTGGACGCCGCCATGGACATAGAGAAAAGAACGGGATTCAGGCAAACTGGCAAAAGGATGGCACGGCTTGGCCGGAAGAGGGGAAATGAAAATGGTCTTTGCATTGATTGGAAACCAAAACTGCGGCAAGACCACGCTGTTTAACCAACTGACAGGCAGCAACCAACATGTAGGCAACTTTCCGGGCGTTACGGTGGAGAAAAAAGAAGGCGTAATCAAAAAGGCAAAGGATGCTACGGTGGTGGATCTGCCCGGCATTTATTCGCTTTCTCCATATACGGCGGAGGAGGTGGTGACGCGCGACTTTCTGATTCAGGGCAAGCCGGACGCCGTCATCAACATCGTGGACGCCACCAACATTGAACGCAACCTGTATTTAACGCTTCAGGTGATAGAATTGGGGCTGCCAATGGTGTTGGCGCTGAATATGATGGACGAGGTAACCTCTTCGGGCGGCAGCATCGATATAAAGTGCCTGGAGGAGGCGCTGGGCATCCCGGTGGTGCCCATTTCTGCCAGCAAGAACGAGGGCGTCAGCGAATTGGTGGATCGCTTGCTGCGCGTGGCAAAGAGCCAGACGCGGCCCAAGAAGATGGATTTTTGCACCAATGAGGTGCACCGCGCCATTCACTCGGTGGCGCATTTGATTGAGGACCACTGCGCGGCCGCCGGCATCCCGGGACGCTTTGCCGCTACCCGCCTGGTGGAGGGAGACGAGCCCACCGTGCGCGCGCTGAAGCTCAACCAAAACGAGGTGGAAACGCTGGAGCATATCGCCCGTGAGATGGAGGATGCGCTGGGCATGGACCGTGAAGCGGCGCTGGCGGATATGCGCTACCAATTTATTGAAAAAGTGAGCGCCAAGGCGGTGCATAAGCCCAGTGAGACCAAAGAACAGCAGCGCTCGGTGGCCATTGACAAGATACTGACGCACAAGTATTTTGCCATCCCCATCTTCCTTTGCATCATGGGCGTGGTATTTTGGATGACATTTGGCCTGGTCGGGGCGTTTTTGAGCGACATTATGGAAACCGGGATTCAGGTTGTGACGATGTGGACGGATACGCTGTTGACAAACCTTGGGATCAACCAGATGGTGCATTCCCTCATCATAGACGGCGTGTTTGCCGGCGTGGGCAGCGTGTTGTCGTTTTTGCCGACCATCGTGGTGCTGTTTTTCTTCCTATCGCTTTTGGAGGACAGCGGGTATATGGCGCGCGTAGCGTTTGTGATGGATAAGCTGCTGCGCAAAATCGGGCTTTCCGGCCGTTCGTTTGTACCGATGCTCATTGGGTTCGGCTGTTCGGTGCCCGCCATCATGGCCACGCGCACACTGGCCAGCGAACGGGATAGAAAGATGACCATCATGCTGACGCCGTTTATGTCTTGCAGCGCCAAGCTGCCGATCTATGCGGTATTTACCCAGGCATTTTTCCCGGACTATGCGGCGCTGGTGATGATCGGGCTGTATGTGCTGGGCATGGCGGTAGGCATTTTGTATGGGCTGATCCTAAAGCGGTTTTGCTTTAAGGGAAACCCGGTGCCGTTTGTCATGGAACTGCCGGCCTACCGGCTGCCGAGCGGCAAGAGCATTACCCTGCATATGTGGGAAAAGGCCAAGGACTTTATCCACAGGGCGTTTACCATCATCTTTGTGGCGACGATCCTCATCTGGTTTTTACAGAGCTTTGATTTCCGCCTAAATATGGTAGCGGACAGCGCAAACAGCATGCTGGCGGCCATCGGCGCGCTCATAGCGCCCATCTTTGTGCCGCTGGGCTTTGGCTCGTGGCAGGCATCCACCGCGCTGTTGACCGGGCTGACGGCCAAGGAAGCGGTGGTAAGCACCCTGGCTGTGTTGATGGGCGTAGGGGATACCACGGCGTTGACGCCGCTGCTTTCGCAGCTGTTTACGCCGCTGAGCGCGTTCACCTTCCTTTGCTTTACGCTGCTATATATGCCGTGCGTGGCGGCTTTGGCGGCTGTAAGGCGCGAGATGGGATCCCGCCGGGAAGCGGCGCTGGCCATGATGGCGCAGACCGCGATCGCATGGTTGATTGCGTTTGCAGTACGGCATATCGGCCTTCTGCTGGGGTTTGTATAATATGGGCGCGCTGGATTGGCTGCTGCTCGCAGCGGTATTGGGGCTGGCCGTTCTGGCTTTATGGCGCTGGCGACGCAGCAAGGGCAGCTGTGCAGGATGTCAGGGCTGCGCGATGGCGGATACATGCAGAAATGCAAAGCGTAAAAAGAAATGATTTTGAAACATGACCGAAATGCGGAAGCCGAGGCAGGCTTCCGTTTTTTGTATCGGGAAAAGGGATACTGCTTAGGGCTGTTGCTATGGCGATGGCGGATCAAGCCTGTTCAAAGCTGGGGAATTTATGGTAAGATAGATACAGATATATCCCCAGTGGGCAGAAAGTAAGCGCAGCAGGGGAAGGCGCGGCAAAGCGCTGTATGAGAATGGAGGAACATGCGATGATTTTTCCGATGTATATCGATGGCAAGTGGTTTGAAGGCGAGGGCCGGCAGATGCAGGACGTCATAAGCCCGGGCAGCGGCGAGGTGCTGGGGCGCATTCCGCTGGGGACGCCAGAAGACGCCGACGCGGCCTTGCAGGCGGCAAAAAAAGCGGCGCCTGCCTTGGCGGCGATGACGGTATTTGAGCGGGCGGAAATCTGTTACAGGATTGCGAACAAGATCGACGAAAACCAAGAGGAGCTGGCAAAGCTGCTGACCGCCGAGCACGGCAAGCCGTACCACAGCGAAGCGCTGGGCGAGGTAGCGGCCTGTGCGCTGGCGTTCCGCGATGCGGCCGAGCAGATCAAATGGATGGACGGCAAGGTAGTGGCGCTGCGCGATAAAGATGCGCGCTGCCTGGTGACGCGCCGCCCGAAGGGGATTTTTGCGGTAATCACCCCGTGGAACTTCCCGCTGGGCACGGCCTGCCAGTATTACCTGGCTGCCGGCATTGCAGTGGGCGATCCGATGGTGTGGAACCCTGCTACCACCACCGCAGCGGTGGCAAGCGCGCTGATGAAGTGCTTTGAAGGCGTGGGCCTGCCGGCCGGCGCAGTCAACCTTGTGATCGGCAAGGGCTCCGTGGTAGGCGACGCGCTAAGCGCACATCCGCTGACCGCAGGCATCGGCTTTACCGGCTCTACGGTAACGGGAAACATCATATGCGAGCGCGCCAAATGCAAGCATACCTCCATGGAGCTTGGCGGCGACGGCCCGTGTATCGTTTTGAAGGATGCTGATTTGGACGTAGCGGCCCAGGGCCTGATGAACGGCAGCTTTTTGAACGCCGGCCAGGTATGCACCAGCACAGAGCGCGTTTTGGTGGACGACGCCATTGCCGACGCTTTGGTGGCAAAGATCTTGGAGAAGATGCAGACCCAGTATCAGCTGGGCGATCCGTTTGATGAAAAGACCACGATGGGGCCGATGCACCTGGAAAGCCAGATCGAGATTGTGGAATCGCACATCAAGCAGGCGGTGGAAAAGGGTGCCAAGGTGGTAGCCGGCGGCAAACGGCGCGAGGGCATGCCCACGGACCGGTACTTTGAGCCTACCGTGGTAGACCATGTGCCGGTGGACTGCATGCTGCATACCGACGAAACCTTTGGGCCGGTGCTGCCGCTGGTGCGTTTTAAGGACGAGAGCGAGATCCCCGGCTTGGTGGATATGAGCGGATACCGCCTGTTCTGCGCCATCTTTACCAAGGATGTAAACAAGGCGCTGCGCATGGCGGAGCAATACAATTTCGGCGCAACAAACATCAACGGCGCTTCCAATTATTGGGACCCGACGATTCCGGCCGGCGGCGGTGGCGGCAGCCAGAGCGGACACGGAAGAAGCGGCGGCAAATATTCCATTGAGGATATGAGCGAAGAGCGCGCTGTGGTGATTCATTTGAACTAAACGAATTTGGACTCTGACGGGGCCGCCGGCCCTGCCGGAGTCCTTTGCCTTTTTGGCGGGGGCATGCGGACGAGGCACCCTAAAAATGCCAAGAAAAAATTGCGGAATTTGTGAAAAAAAGAACACGGGAGCGTTGCATTGGCCCATACATTGTGATATATTTATCACATAGTCAAAATCAGAGGCAGACTCTCATTTTTCAACCAATGTACATCCTTTAAGAGTAATTAAAAAACGGAGGAAACGAACATGTCCAAAAAAGTTGTATTGGCTGGCGCTGTACGTACGGCGATCGGCAAAATGGGCGGCGCGCTGACAAGTGTGCCGGCAGAGCAGTTGGGAACCATCGTCATCAAGGAAGCCCTGAGCCGTGCAGGCGTAAAGCCGGAGCAGGTCGATGAAGTGCTGATGGGCTGCGTAATCCAGGCGGGCCTGGGCCAGAACGTGGCGCGTCAGGCGGCCATCCATGCAGGGCTGCCGGTGGAAGTGCCGGCCGTTACGCTGAACGTGGTATGCGGCAGCGGCTTGAACGCAGTCAACATGGCGGCGAACATGATCCAGGCGGGCGACGCGGACATCGTAGTGGCCGGCGGTATGGAAAACATGTCTTCCGCGCCGTATGCTGTGATGCAGGGCCGTTATGGCTACCGCATGAACAATGGCGTATTGGTAGACACGATGATCAAAGATGCGTTGTGGGATGCGTTCAATCAATACCACATGGGCATCACGGCGGAAAACGTGGCGGAGCAATGGGGCATCACCCGCGAAATGCAGGATGAGTTTGCGGCCCTGAGCCAGAACAAGACCGAAGCGGCCCAGAAGGCCGGCAAGTTTGACGATGAGATCGTCGGCGTACCGGTCAAGATGAAAAAGGAAACCGTGATCTTCAATAAGGACGAAGGCCCGCGCGCCGGCGTAACGGCAGAGGGCATTGCCAAGCTGAAACCCGCCTTCAAACCGGATGGCGGCACGGTCACGGCGGCCAACGCTTCCGGCATCAACGACGGCGCGGCTTGCGTGGTTGTGATGAGCGAGGAAAAGGCCAAGGAGCTGGGCGTAAAGCCGATGGCAACATGGGTAGCCGGCGCCTTGGGCGGCGTAGATCCTTCCATCATGGGCGTGGGCCCGGTGGCAGCTTGCAAGAAGGTATTCAAAAAGACCGGCCTTGGCATTGATGATTTCGATTTGATCGAAGCCAACGAAGCGTTTGCGGCCCAGGCATTGGCTGTGGGCAAAGAGCTGAAATGGGATGCGGACAAGGTAAACGTAAACGGCGGCGCCATTGCGCTGGGCCATCCGGTAGGCGCATCTGGCTGCCGTATCCTGGTTACCCTGCTGCATGAGATGCAGAAGCGCGATGCAAAACGCGGCTTGGCAACGCTGTGTATCGGCGGCGGCATGGGCTGCGCGACCATCGTAGAAAAATACGAAGGCTAAGGATCCATACTTTTTAGGAGGCTTTTGCAATGAGCGTTGTACTGTATGAACAAAAGGACGCGGTAGGCGTTATCACCATCAACCGTGAAAAGGCGCTGAACGCGCTGAATTCCGAAGTGTTGGATGCTTTGGATCAAACCCTGGATCAGGTGGACCTGGAAACGGTGCGCTGCCTGGTCATCACCGGCGCGGGCCAGAAATCCTTTGTGGCGGGCGCGGACATCGGAGAGATGAGCACCCTGACAAAGGCCGAGGGCGAAGCGTTCGGCAAAAAGGGCAACGATATTTTCCGCAAGATCGAGACCTTCCCGGTTCCGGTGATCGCTGCGGTCAACGGCTTTGCGCTGGGCGGCGGCTGCGAATTGTCCATGAGCTGTGACATTCGCTTGGCGTCTGAAAATGCGCGCTTTGGCCAGCCCGAAGTGGGCTTGGGCATCACGCCTGGCTTTGGCGGCACGCAGCGCCTGGCCCGCACCATCGGCGTAGGCAAGGCCAAGGAAATGCTGTATGCCTGCACGCAGGTGAAGGCGGACGAAGCGCTGGCCCTGGGCCTGGTAAACGCGGTATACCCGGTGGAAGAGCTGATGGATGCTGCGATGAAGCTGGCCGGCAAGATCGCGAAAAACGCCCCCATTGCGGTGCGCGCCACCAAGAAGGCTGTCAACGACGGCTTGCAGGTGGATATGGACCAAGCCATTGTCATCGAAGAGAAGCTGTTTGGCAGCTGCTTTGAGACGGAGGACCAGAAAAACGGCATGACGGCGTTTTTGGAAAAACGCAAGCCCGAACCGTTTGTCAACAGATAAATCGGCATTTAGCCCTTTATAAAAGATTGTATTTGGAGGTACATCATGAAAGTTGGAGTGATTGGCGCCGGCACCATGGGGGCTGGCATCGCGCAGGCGTTTGCAGTAACCGACGGTTATGAAGTTGTTCTTTGCGACATCAAGCAGGAATTTGCTGATGGCGGCAAGGCCAGGATCCAAAAGGCCCTGGACAAACAGGTTGCCAAAGGCCGCATGGAGCAGGCCAAGGTAGACGAGATCATGGCGAAGATTTCTACCCATGGCGATAACGAAGCTGTGGCGGACTGCGATCTGGTCGTAGAAGCGGCCATCGAGCGCATGGACTTAAAGCAGGAGCTGTTCCAAAAGCTGGATAAGATCTGCAAACCGGAAGCGATCCTGGCTTCCAACACCTCTTCCCTGTCCTTAACGGAGATCTCCAAAGGCATGAGCCGCGCTGTGGTTGGCATGCACTTCTTTAACCCGGCACCGGTGATGAAGCTGGTAGAGGTCATTGCGGGCATGAACACCAAGGCAGAGACCGTAGCGCGCATCAAAGAGATCTCTGTGGAGATCGGCAAGACCCCGGTAGAGGTAAAGGAAGCGGCCGGCTTTGTGGTTAACCGTATCCTGATCCCGATGATCAACGAAGCGGTGGGCATCTACGCGGAAGGCGTGGCCAGCGCAGAGGACATCGATACGGCGATGAAGCTGGGCGCAAACCATCCGATGGGCCCGCTGTCCTTGGGCGATCTGATCGGCCTGGATGTATGCTTGGCCATCATGGAAGTTTTGGAAAGCGAAACCGGCGACCCGAAATACCGCCCGCACCCGCTTCTCCGCAAGATGGTACGCGGCGGCTTGCTCGGACGCAAGAGCGGCAAAGGCTTCTTCGATTACACCAAGTAAGAGTTCAGACGGTCCTAGGACTGTAAATTTTGATTAGGAGGAACGAGTATGGACTTCGTACTCAGCAAAGAACAAGAAATGGCACGCGGTCTGTTCCGGCAGTTTGCTGAAACAGAAGCAAAACCCTTGGCCCAAGAGATTGATGAGACCGAACGCTTCCCCATTGAAACCGTAAAGAAAATGCAGAAATACGGCTTTATGGGCATCCCGTTCGCAAAGGAATACGGCGGCCAGGGCTGTGATTCCCTGACCTATGCGATCTGCGTAGAGGAATTGTCCAGAGTTTGCGGCACCACCGGCGTTATCGTTTCCGCGCACACCTCTTTGGGCGCAGAGCCGATCAACAAGTTCGGTACGCCGGAGCAGAAGGAAAAATACCTGATTCCGCTGGCAAAGGGTGAAAAGCTCGGCGCTTTCGGCTTGACCGAACCCGGCGCAGGCACGGACGCTGCCGGCCAGCAGACCAAAGCGGTGCTGGAAGGCAACCACTATGTCTTGAACGGCAGCAAGATCTTCATTACCAACGGCGGCCAGGCGGATATCTACATCATCTTCGCGATGACGGATAAATCCAAGGGCACCAAAGGCATTTCTGCGTTTATCGTAGAAAAGGATTTCCCGGGCTTTAGCATCGGCACCAAGGAAAAGAAGATGGGTATCCGTGGATCTTCCACGACCGAGCTGATCTTTGAAAACTGCATCGTGCCGAAGGAAAACCTGCTGGGTGAGGAAGGCAAGGGCTTCGGCATTGCCATGACCACGCTGGACGGCGGCCGTATCGGCATTGCGGCGCAGGCGCTGGGCCTGGCGCAGGGCGCGTTTGATGAAACCGTTGCCTATGTAAAGGAAAGAAAGCAGTTTGGCCGTTCTATCGCCAAATTCCAGAATACCCAGTTCCAGCTGGCGGATATGAAGACCAAGATCGAGGCAGCCCGCCTGTTGGTCTACAATGCAGCCAAAGCCAAGGACACCAAAAAACGCTTCTCTGTGGAAGCTGCCATGGCAAAGCTGTATGCGGCTGAGGTCGCTATGGAAGTTACCACCAAGTGTGTACAGCTTCACGGCGGCTACGGCTACACCAGAGAATATCCGGTGGAGCGCATGATGCGTGATGCGAAGATCACGGAGATTTACGAAGGAACTTCCGAAGTTCAGCGTATGGTCATCTCTGGCGACTTATTGAGATAACAGGAGGGTTAGAACCGTGAAAATTGTTGTTTGTATAAAACAGGTGCCGGATACAAAAGGCGGCGTACAGTTTAACCCGGATGGCACGCTGAACCGTGCGGCGATGCTTGCGATCATGAATCCGGATGACAAGGCCGGCCTGGAAGCTGCTCTGCGGCTGAAAGACAAGTATGGCGCGGAGGTTACCGTGCTGACCATGGGCCTGCCGAAAGCGGCGGATGTGCTGCGCGAAGCGCTGGCCATGGGCGCAGATAAGGCCATCCTGGTAACCGACCGCGTACTGGGCGGCGCGGATACCTGGGCAACCTCCCAGACCATCGCCGCTGCGATCCGCAACTTGGAGTACGATTTGATCATCACCGGCCGCCAGGCCATCGACGGCGATACCGCGCAGGTAGGCCCGCAGATCTCCGAGCATTTGGGCATCCCGGTTATCTCCTATGCCCAGAAGCTGGAGGTTGACGGCGATTCCATCGTGGTAGAACGCCAATATGAAGACCGTTACCATGTGGTAAAGGCCAAAATGCCCTGCTTGGTCACGGCGTTGGCAGAGCTCAACGAGCCCCGCTACATGACGCCCGGCGGCATTTTCGACGCGTTCCAAGCGGAGATCACCACCTGGGGCAGAGCGGATCTGAAGGATCTGGACGATGCGAACATCGGATTGAAGGGTTCGCCGACCAAGATTGCCAAAGCTTCCGACAAGGTAAGAAAGGGAGCAGGGGAAATGTTCACCCTGGATCCGGAAGCCGCTGCAGCGTATATCACCGAAAAGCTGCAAGAGAAACATATCATTTGATGAGGGTGGTGTAAAAGGATGAACTTGGAAGAATATAAAGGCGTATTCGTTTTTGCTCAGCAGGTAGACAACGAAATCAGCGGCATCGCGTTTGAGTTGATCGGCAAGGGCAAGGACTTGGCCAAAGACCTGAACACTGAAGTAACGGCTGTGTTGATCGGATCCGGCGTAAAAGGCCTGGCAGACGAGCTGGCGGCCTATGGCGCAGACCGCGTTATCGTGGTAGACGATCCGGAGCTGAAAGATTACAGAACCGAGCCATATACCCATGCGCTGGCTTCTGTGATCAACAAATATAAGCCTGAAATCATGCTGATTGGCGCAACCGCCATCGGCCGTGACCTCGGCCCCCGCGTATCTGCCCGTGTAGCCACCGGCTTGACGGCAGACTGCACGCAGCTGGATATCGGCGATTTCCCGCTGGTGGCCAGAGAAGGACAGGAACAAAAGCACAATCAGCTGCTGATGACCCGTCCGGCGTTCGGCGGCAACACCATCGCGACCATCGCCTGCCCGGACAACCGTCCGCAGATGGCTACGGTTCGCCCCGGCGTTATGCAGAAGATCGACCGCATCGAAGGCGCCAAGGCGGTTGTGGAAGAATACAACCCGGGCTTCATACCGGACAACAAGTATGTTGAGATTCTGGATGTCGTGAAGTCCATCACAGATACTGTGGACATCATGGATGCCAAGATCCTGGTATCCGGCGGCCGCGGCATGGGCTGCCCGGAAAACTTCGAGATGCTCAAAGAGCTGGCCGATGTATTGGGCGGCGAAGTGAGCTGCTCCCGCGCTGTGGTAGACGCAGGCTGGGAACCGAAGGATCTGCAGGTGGGCCAGACAGGCAAAACCGTACGCCCGCAGGTGTACTTTGCCATCGGTATTTCCGGCGCTATCCAGCACGTGGCTGGCATGGAGGAATCTGACTTGATCATCGCGATCAACAAGGACGAGACCGCGCCGATCTTTGAAGTGGCGGACTACGGCATCGTAGGCGACGCGCTGAAGATCGTTCCGAAACTGACGGAAGTGCTGAAAGCGACCATCAAAGAATAAGCATAAACGCGGAAAACACCGCCCAACAGGGCGGTGTTTTTGTATGCCCCCATTGCCCGGGACATATCCGAAATCCTGAAAAAGGTGTTCAAACGAAGCGTACTATGGTATGATAAACGGGTTTTAGAAATACTCGGTGGCGTTTGCAGCATATGTTTTCATGGGCGCGCTGCGCCATAGGAGGGAACGGCAATGGAAATTATCAAGGCGATCCTACTGGGGATCATTCAGGGCATTACGGAATGGCTGCCCATCAGCAGCACCGGGCACATGATTTTAGCGGATGAATGGATCCAGCTTAGCGGAGGCAAGGAGTTTGTAGATCTGTTCATGGTGGTGGTACAGTTTGGCTCTATCCTAGCGGTATTGGTGCTGTATTTTCATAAGCTAAATCCCTTTTCCACCCAAAAGAACCAAAAGCAGAAGCGCGATACCCTTTCCCTATGGGGCAAGGTGCTAATTGCTACCGTTCCGGCGGGGATCATTGGTCTGCTGTTTGAGGAAAAAATCAATGCGCTGTTTTACAACCCGACCACCGTGGCCATTACGCTGATTGTCTATGGCGTAGGGTTTATCGTGGTAGAAAGCCAGAAAAGAAAGGGACGCATTCGCTCCTTTGCACAAATGAGTGCCCGAACGGCAGCGCTGATCGGCGTATTTCAAGTGCTGGCGCTGATTCCGGGGACGTCGCGGTCCGGCGCTACGATTTTGGGCGCGGTGATGCTGGGCTGCACCCGTACGGTAGCGGCAGAATTTTCGTTTTTCCTGGCGATTCCTGTCATGCTGGGCGCCAGTGGGTTAAAGCTGATCAAATATGCCGACCTATTGGTGGGCCCACAGCTTTTGACATTGTTGGTGGGCACGGTGGTGGCCTTTGTGGTTTCGCTGTTTGCCATCCGGTTTTTGATGAAATTCATTCAGACGCATACCTTTAAGCCTTTCGGCTATTACCGCATTGTGCTGGGCGTAGCCGTGCTGCTTTACTTTTATGTGCTTGCGTAAAAATAATAAAAAAGAGGCCGAAGCCTCTTTTTTTTTATTTGCGCAGCCGTGGCAATTTTTTCAAAAGCCTTTCAACGAGCAGCATCAAGGGCAGGCAGCACAGGGCAAAGACAAGGCAGACCGGCCACATGAGGCCGCTCATTACCGTAAGGCCGATGAGGCTGCGGAACAGGTGTGCGGCGGTAAAAAAGCCGGCTGTCATCAACAGACAGAGCGTACCGCGCATGGCATTGAGCGGCCAGCACACACGCCAAAGCAGCGTGAGGTTGGCAATGCCGGTGAGATATACCGAGAGCGTAGCGCATTGCGGCTCAGTAAGCCCCAAAACAGGGCCTATCGACTGGATCAGCATAACGTACAGCACGACGATGAGCGCGCCGGGGAGAGAGCGCTGGAGCACAGTGGAAAGAAAATTGCCGGTGATGCGGTCGCGGCTGGGTTCCAGCGCCAGGAAAAAGGTGGGGATGCCGACGCAAAACATGCTAATCAGCGTAAGCTGTATCGGCGTGAAGGGGTAGTTGAACGGCGTAAACACCGTAATGACGGAGAGGAGGAAGGAGAACACCGTTTTGATCAGGTACATCGACGCGGTACGCGTGATGTTGTTGATGACGCGGCGCCCTTCCATCACAACCTCCGGCAGGCAGGAAAAGTCGGAATCCAGCAGCACGAGCTGCGCTACCTGGCGTGCCGCGTCGCTGCCGGAGGCCATGGCAATGCTGCAATCGGCATCCTTAAGCGCCAAAACGTCGTTGACGCCATCGCCCGTCATAGCCACGGTATGCCCGTTTTTTTGCAGGGCATGCACCAAAATACGCTTTTGCTCTGGCTTTACCCGGCCGAAAATGGTGTAGGTTTCGGTGGCCTTGGCCAACTCATCCTCCGAAAGAACAGAGACGTCGATATACCGGTCTGCGCGGGGCAGGCCCACCTGGCGCGCAATGCTGGCCACCGTCATGGGATGGTCGCCGGAGATGATTTTGACCTGCACACCCTCGTTGGCAAAGAAGGCCAGGGTATCCTTGGCTTCCGGCCGGAGGGTGTCACACAGCACAACGGCAGCTACGGGCACTAAGTCCTCCGGCAAACGATGCGGATCCAGCGGCGCTTGGCTGTGGGCAAGCAGCAGCACGCGGCAGCCGTTGCGCGTATGGTACTGCACGGTGCGGTGCAGCGGGTGGCTGGCATCCGGCAGCAAAAAGTCCGGCGCGCCCAAATACAGCGTGCCGCGCTCTGCAAAGCAGACGGCGCCCCACTTGCGCTCAGAGGAAAAGGGAAGGGCCTGCGTATAGGCAGCTTGGAGCGGCTCAAAATAGCGCTGTAAAGCAGCTGCGGTGGCGTTTTCATCCTTAGAAGCGGTGACATAGGCACAGAGCGCCTCCCAGCTATCCCACCCAAGCGAAGGCGGACAGAGCAGGGGCAGCGTTTCCAAAACGGACATTTCGCCGGTGGTCAGCGTGCCGGTCTTATCCAAGCACAGAACGTCTACACGGCTTAGGGTTTCAATGCAAAACAGCTGCTGCACCAGGGTGCGCCTGCGGCCCAGCTTGATAACGCCAACGGCCAGCGAAACGCTGGTCAGCAGCACGAGCCCCTGCGGAAACATGCCGATGATGGCGGCGGCAGAGGAGACAACGGCGGTTTGGATGGTTTCATCCAGCAAAAAATAGCTGCGAAGGAATAGGATCAGCCCCATGGGCAAAATGATGAGGCTGGTGGATTTTGTGATCTTGCGCAGCGATTCCATCAATTCAGAGTGATATTTTTCCGGCCGCTTGGCTTCCAGCGCAATTTTGGTGGCATAGTTGTCCGCGCCTACATGCTCCACCTGGGCCAGGCACCGGCCGCTGATGACAAAGCTGCCGGATAATAGCACATCGCCGGGCTTTTTGTAGACGGGGTCCGCTTCGCCGGTTAAAAGCGACTCATTGACCTCTACCTGCCCTTGGCGCACGATGCAGTCCGCGCAGATCTGGTTGCCCAGGGTTAGCTCGATTAGGTCATCCAAGACCAAGGCCTCGGTATCGACGGTAGAAAAGCGGCCGTCGCGCAGCACGCGCGCTTTGGGGACGGACAGGACGCTCAGCTTTTCGATGGTTTTTTTGGAACGGATCTCCTGAATGATGCCAATGAGCGTATTGGCGACGATGATCATCAAAAACAGCAGATTTTGATACGCGCCTACCAGCGCGATGCAGGCCGCAATGGCCACGACAAACGCGTTGAAGGAGGTAAACAAATTGTCGCTGATGATGCGCGCGGTGGATTTTGTGATGGGCTCCGGGGCGTGGTTGACCTGCCCCTGTGCCGTTTTTTGCGCTACCTGCTCGGCGCTGAGCCCCCTTTCCAGCGAAGGGGATATGCGGTTGGAGGAATCTTCAGACACAATAAAAGCTCCCATTTCTTGATGTTGATAAAAATATATCATACGACCTGTAAAAAATACAGTGACAATCCTGCAAATCTGGTGACAAGTTCGTCATATTCAGCCGGATAGAAAAAACGCCGCACGATCGCGGCGTTTTGTGGCGACAAATCAGAGGCGACGACGCAAAATATCCAGCGCGGTCAATGGGTACGGGCAGCGCAGCTGCAAGCGCTGCTGGGCGTGCGGCGCGCTTTCCACGGGGCGGCCGCTTTCATCCCAGAGGGCCTCCACACAAAAGCTTGCTTTGGTATAACGGGGGGAGACGACCTCCAGCGTATCCCCAACGGAAAACTTATTGCGCTGCTCGATGAGCAGGCGGTCCTCCGTGCGGCCCAGCACTACGGCAGAGAACTGGCAAGACTGCAGATATTCGGCGGCCGTTTGGCTGGTATCCATCGGCCCATAGTAAAAGCCGGTGGAAAAGGCGCGGTGGCTGACGCAATCCAGCTCGCGCTGCAATACGGAAAGCGGGGCAGCCCCGTCCAGCGCTTGCCGGTAGGCATGGGTGACGGTGGCAACATAATAGGGGGATTTCATACGCCCTTCGATTTTCAGCGAGCTGACGCCGGCCTTTTGCAGATCGTCCAAATGCTCGATCATGCACAGATCATAGCTGCTGAGAAAATAGGTGCCGCGTTTATCCTGCTCTACGGGAAAATATTGGCCGGGGCGCGTTTGCTCCATCAGTGCATACTGCCAGCGGCAGGGCTGGGCGCAGTCTCCCTGGTTGGCGTCGCGGCCGGTCAGATAGGCGCTGAGAAAGCAGCGCCCGGAGTAAGACATGCACATGGCCCCATGCACAAACGCCTCCAGCTCTAAGCCGGCCGGCGTTTTGGCCCGTATGCCGGCGATTTCTTCCAGGGAAAGCTCGCGAGCCAGCACGACGCGGCTGGCGCCCAGATCATGGTACATGCGCGCCGTCTGGTAGTTGACGCAATTTGCCTGCGTGCTGATATGCAGCGGCAGGCGCGGCGCGGCCTTTTTGCAAACGGACAATACCCCCAGGTCCGCCACGATGGCCCCGTCTACCCCCATGGCCTGGTACGCGGTTGCCAAATCGGGCAGCGCATCGAGATCGCCGTTCCGGGCAAAGGCGTTGAGCGTTACATAGAATTTTTTCCCCTGTTCATGCGTATACTGAACCGCCTTGGCCAATGCTTCCAGCGTAAAGCCGGAAGCGCCCTTGCGCAGGTGCAGGCCCGGGCCGCCGGCATAGACGGCGTCCGCGCCAAAATGCAGGGCGGTACGGCATTTTTCAAAATCCCCGGCCGGGGACAGCAATTCCATCGTCATGGGGAGGCTCCCTTCTGCCCATTACAGGGCGGATACACTTCATTTTATTATACGGAAGATGATACGGCCAGGCAAGGCGGCGTATCATCGGGAAAGGGGGAACTGCGGTGCAGGCATGGATCTTACAGGTGATGGGGCAATACGGAGCGCTGGGCATCTTTTTCCTGATTTTCATTGAAAATGTTTTTCCGCCCATTCCTTCGGAGGTCATTTTGGCCTTTGGTGGGTTTATGACGCTTCAAACGACGCTTTCCGTACAAAGCGTGATCCTGGCCGCAACGCTGGGCTCTGTGGCGGGTGCGCTGGTGCTGTATGGTGCGGGGCGCTGGGTGGGGCAAACGAGGCTGACGGCCTTTGTGCGGCGCTATGGAAAGTACCTGGGGCTAAAAGAGGAAAATGTAAAAAAAGCGATGCGCTGCTATCAACGGTACCAGAAAAGGACGGTATTTTTCTGCCGGATGGCGCCCATTGTGCGCAGCCTGATCTCTGTACCGGCAGGCCTTTCGCGCATGCCGATGGGGCCGTTTTTGCTGCTGACGACGCTGGGCTCGGCCCTTTGGAACACGGTGCTGGTATTGGCCGGGCGGGCGCTGGGCCATGCTTGGAGCAGCATTGGCGCGTTTATGGATACCTACGCGATGCTGCTATGGGGCGCTTTGGGGCTGCTGGGCGCAGTTTGGATGTGGCGCAGGCAAAAAAGAAAAAGAGGCGCTCGCCGCCGGCGCGCCTCTCTAAAAAAACGTGGATAACTGCTATTGCAGCGTACGGTAATACAACCCCTTGGTAACGGGGGTATCCAGCGGCACGCCGCGCTGAAAGGCGGAGAGCACGGCCCGGCAGCGCTCTTGCGTTTCAAAGGTAAAATATAGGGTTTCAAATGCAACCCCCTTTATGCGCCTATCGCCGATATAAAGCGGCACGCTGTTGAATAGCTGGGTATAGCGGCGGTGATGGCAGGCGGCCTGAAACCGGATGCCTTTGCGGTCGGTAAGCTGGAAATGGCCGGGGCAGTCCCCGCAGCCGTTTTGAGCGCGGCCGGGACAGGCGCGAAACGCCATCAGCGGCAAAAACCCATAGGCCAGCACGCCGCCAGGCACCTGCGGGGCAAGACGAGCGTTGAGCTCATAGGAAAGCGTAAGATCATAAATGCCGAAACGATGGTAAAAGGCGGCCGCCCTTTGGTTGAGGATATTGAGCTGCGCATCCCCCAAAAGCGTAAAGGGCGCGGCCTTTTGTGCCAATGCCAGCGTGCCCAGGTTGCCTCCGATGACCTGGCGCAGCCCGGAGGCGTATAGGGCGGATAAACGCGCCGAGAGCGCCTGTTCCTCCGTCGGAAATACCAACAGCGGCAATTCACCCACCAACGTTTGGCTGCCAAGGTGCAAAAGCTCGGGGTGTGCTTCGATTTCCTCGATGGGCAGGATGATTTTTTCTGCTTCGGATAGGCCCTCTTCCGGCATTTGCGCGGCCCGTGCAAAGCGAAGCCGCAGCGCAGGCGCATCACAGACAGGCGCACCGGGCGCTGGGCGGCAGGCTTGGCGGTCAAAGGCGTGAGGATGAAGGGCGCTGCGCTGCGCGGACAAGCCTTCCAGCGCCTGCTTGCGCAGCGCATTGAGGCCGGAACTCGGCAGCATCAGCCCGGGCTCGATGCGGCAGGCAAGCGAATGGAGAAAATACGGGGTGCCGCCGGTCTTTTGAAAACTGGCGCGTGCGCTGTGCTCGTCTGTCGGCTTGGTGCGGGCGGTTTCAGGCACCGGCCCCTGCACGGCCTGGCAATGGCCTTCGCCGTCAGAAACGCAAAGGCGTGCTGGCCGGCCTGCGGAAAGCTCCAGAGACATATCCACGCCTACGCGCGGCGTTTCCTTATGGTAGAGACGGGCCAGATCGGAGAGCACAGGCTTGGCGCTTTGCACATCCTCTTTGCGCCGGATGCCGAACATGGACAGATCGCGGCGGCCCGTCAGGTATCCGTCGGTAAACCCGCTGCGGGAAAACACGGCCTGCAGATGTTGAAGATTTGGTTTTTGCCCATCCAGGGCCTGCCGGTAGGCGGTGGTGGCGGCTGCCACGTATTCCGGCCGTTTCATGCGGCCTTCGATCTTAAACGAGGCCACGCCAGCCTCCGCCAGCGCGCGGACATGGCGCACGGCGCATAGATCTTTTAAGGACAGCGCATGGCTGCGGCCGCGGCAGCGAAAATCCAGGCGGCAGGGCTGTGCGCACAGGCCGCGATTGCCGCTGCGCCCGCCCAGCATGGAGGACAGCGTGCACAGGCCGGAAACGCTCATGCATAGAGCGCCGTGCACAAAGACCTCTAGCTCGATGGGGCAGTTGTCTGCGATGGCGCGGATCTCTTCGAGGCACAATTCGCGTGCCAGCACGGCCCGGGCAAACCCTTGCTGCCAAAGCGCTTGGGCGCCCGCCAGGTTATGAATGGCCATTTGGGTGGAAGCGTGCAGCGGCAACGTGGGGCAGGCTTCCCGTATCGTTTGCGCCACGCCGAGATCCTGTACAATGACGGCGTCCACCCCGCTTTGCGCGATGTGCTGTAAGGTATCCAAAAGCTGCGGCCATTCGGGGTCTGTTACCAGGGTATTGACCGTAACATGCACCTTGACCCCGTGCTCATGGCAATAGGAAACGGCCTGGGGCAGGTCGAGCGCCCCGAAATTGTGCGCATTGCGCCTGGCATTGAACCCTTTGGCGCCAAGATACACGGCGTCCGCCCCACAGCGAACCGCCGCCAAAAGCTGTTCCGGGCCGCCCACGGGCGAAAGCAGTTCCGGCATAGGATGTGTGGCCTCCTTTGTATACATGTACGAACATTATACAGCACAACGCAAAAAGGGCAAAGAAAAAAGCCCTTGAAAAAGGGCTTGCGGGCGGTTAGGCTTCGGGCAGGCCGAGCACAAAATCCCGGATATCCTGCACTTCCTTGAGAAGCGGCACGCCGATGATCTTGGCCAGCACCTGGTTGAGCTCATCGTATTGGTTGCCGGTGACGATGATTTCATCGTAACGATGCTCCTCTAAATCGTGGATACGCTTGTCCAATTCATCTAAGATCTGTTGTTTGAGTGCGTTATGCATGGCTATGGCCTCCTATTGGGAATTCGTTTTCCCTAGTGTGCGCCATGCGGACTGTTTTTATACTCCGCGCAGGCCGTTAGGGCAAAAGCACAAAATGCTCCGGCCCGGCCTTGCGCCATGTGAGGGAGGGATGGGCCTGGAAAAAGGCGTCGGCATCAAAGGATGTGCGCCGCTGGGTTTTGGCGATGGCAGGGTCCGGCACATATACGGCGGAAAGAAGAGCCTTTGTATAGGGATGCTGCGGGCGCGCGCACAAGGTGCGGGCGGGCGCCAGCTCCACCAGCCTACCGCGGCACATCACGCCGATGCGATGGCTGATATGGCGCACCATGGAAAGATCATGCGCGATGAACAGAAGCGAAACGCCCTGGGATTGGCACAGCGATTGAAACAGATTGATGATCTGCGCCTGCATTGAAACATCCAGCGAAGCGATGGGCTCGTCTGCGATGATAAGCCTGGGAGACAGGGCCAGGGCACGGGCAATGCAGACGCGCTGGCGCATGCCGCCGGAAAACTCCGCCGGATACTGATCGTACAGCGCGGCATCCAGCCCTACCTGCGCCATTAGGCCCAGCGCCTTTTCACGCCGGCTTTGGCGCGTGCCCTCGTGGTGGATGGCAAGCGGCTCTTCGATGAGCGCGCCAATGGGCTGGCGGGGATTTAGGCTGGCCATGCTGTCCTGAAACAAAAATTGCAGGGTATGGGCAATGCGCGGCCGGTGCCGTGCATAGATCTTGGACTGCGATATTTCCAGATCCTCTAAAAACACCTGCCCTGCGGTGGGGCGGTACAGCCCGGAGATGGTGCGCGCCAGGGTGGATTTGCCGGAGCCCGACTCCCCAACCAGGCCAAAGATTTCGCCGGGGGCCAGAGAAAAGGAAACATCCGATACGGCGCGCAGTGCTTCATGCCGGGAAAGGGGAAACTCCTTTGTAAGGTGCGATACGCGCAACAATACCTCAGCCATGGCTTTTCACCTCCGGCGTAAGCGGGCAGGGCACCTTGGGCGCCCGATCATCCAGCAGCCAGGTAGCGGCGCTGTGTGTGGGCGAGACGGAAAACATCGGCGGCTGCTCTTGATAATCGATGGCAAGGGCATATTGGTTGCGCTGGGCAAAGGCGTCGCCGATAGGCGGAGCGGACAGATCCGGCGGCATGCCGGGGATGCTGTACAGCGGCCGACCCTCTGCGCTGCGGCCGGGCAGCGCACCCAAAAGGCCCCAGGTGTAGGGATGTCTTGGGTCGCGGAAAATTTCCTCTACCAGGCCGGTCTCTACGATTTTGCCTGCATACATGACGGCTACGCGGTCCGCCATTTTTGCCACCACGCTAAGGTCGTGGGTGATAAAGAGGATGGAAAGGGAAAACTGCTTTTGCAGCCGCTGCAAAAGCTCTAAGATCTGCGCCTGGATGGTTACATCCAAGGCCGTGGTAGGTTCGTCGGCAATGAGCATCTTGGGATGGCAGGCCAGCGCCATGGCGATGACGGCGCGCTGGCGCATGCCGCCGGAAAAATGGTGCGGCACTTGAGCGAACCGAGCTTCAGGATGGTCCAATCCGACGGTTTCCATCCAAAAAAGCGCACGCGCCTTGGCCTCTTTCTTGGAGATCTTTTCGTGCTGTAAGATGACCTCCATAATTTGTTTGCCGACAGGCATCGTTGGGTTTAGCGAGGTCATGGGGTCTTGAAAGACCATGGCAATCTCGCTGCCACGAATACGGTCCATTTCTTTTTCGGAAAGGGCGGTAAGATCCTGACCTTGGAAAAGAAGCTTGCCATTGCTGATGGCCCCGCTATGCGGCAAAAGGCGCAATATGGATTTGCACAGGACGGATTTGCCGCAGCCCGATTCACCAACAATGGCAAGCGTCTCTCCCTCATAGAGGGAAAAGGAGACGCCGCGCACGGCCTGAACGGTGCTTTGCGATGTATGAAATTGGATGGATATGTTGTCCGCTTGCAGCAACGCGCGCATACCGGCGCCTCCTTTCTTTGATGCTGTTTGGCTGATTATGACGCGCTGAGCGTCCAGTCTGCGATGTTCCAGAAAATGCCGACGCCATGATGGCCCAAGACGGTATCCGGCGTGATGCCCTGGATGTTGGATCTGCCGACATAGATGGCGTCTACATAAGCGATAAAGGTGAAGGGCATCTTTTCGGTAAGCGCCTGCTGGAATTGCTGGTAATATTCCTTGCGCTGCGCATCGTCGTCGGTTTCCCGCGCTTTTTTCAAAAGCTCGTCGACCTTATCGTAGGAATAGCCGCTGTAATTGGCGCCCTTGCCGGTACCAAAGACCTTATAGGTATGGTCGTCCGGGTCAAACGGGCTGCCCCAGCCGATGAGATAGGCCTCCTGGCCTGCCCAATCCGTTTCCGCATTGACGGCCACGGTAGCGTCCACGCCGATGGCTTGCAGCTGCTGGGCGCAGATGGTGGCCATGTCGATGCGGACCTGGTCCCCTTCGCCGCAGTTGATCTTAAAGGAAAGGCGGGTGCCGTTTTTCTCGTAGACGCCGTCGCTGCCCTTTTGCCAGCCGGCCTTTTCCAGCGCCTGCTGGGCCTTTTCGGGGTCATAGGAAAACTTTTCCATATCAGGGTTGTTATACGGCCCCATTTGCAGAGGGGAATAGGCTACCTCTCCTTGGCCGAGCAGCACGCTGTCGATGATGGCCTGGCGGTCGATGGCATAGCTGAGCGCATTGGTCAGCTCGGGGTTGTTTTTGAACAGGTCGTTGTTAAAGTTATACAGAATGCCCCGGTAGTCGGCGGTTTTCATATCGTAGGCGGTAAAGCCCTCCAGGCCTGCAAACTGCTGGGCGTCCTCCGGGGTCACCTGCGCCAAATCCACCTCGCCGCTTTTGAGCTGCAGGGCGCGGGTCTTTTCATCCGGCACGATTTTGAAAATCACGGTATCGATGGAGGGCACGCCGCCGTAATAGTCCTCGTTTTTCTCCAGCGTGATGCTCTGGCCCACATCCCAATTCGTCAGATTATACGGGCCGGTACCCACCGGCTTTTGGTTGAATTCATCGGTGATGAGGTTTTTGCCTTCCAAAAGGTGTCGCGGCAAAATGCCGACGGTCAGGTAATCCAGCATGGCGACGTTGGGCGCCTTTAAGCCCAGGACAAAGGTATAGTCGTCCAGGGCTACCATGCTGATGATATCCTCATAGTTGGAGGCGATTTCCGATTGGTTTTCTGCATCCAAAATTTCCGTTAAGGTAAAGACAACGTCATTTGCGGTAAAGGGCTCGCCATCATGCCATTTAACATCCTTGCGGAGGTGGAAGGTATAGGTATAGGAATCCTCGTCGTATTCCCAGCTTTCCGCCAGCGCGGGTACGACCTTATTGTCTGCATCGTGCGCCGTTAGGCCGGAAAAGATCAGGGAATTGATCTCGCCATGCTCATACAGGGCGGGGTTGATGCTGGTATAGTCGCCGCTGGCGTATACCAGGGTGTTGTTTTGCGCGGCGTCCGGGCCGCTGGTGCCGGCTGAGCCGCAGGCGGACAGCAGGAGCATCGTACAGGCCAGCAGCAGCGCCAAAAAGGCAGTGCGTTTTTTCATCGTAGTCTCTCCCTTACAAATTTTTTTATAGATTGCTGCATCGCCGATGATTGGCCTTTCGGATGTAATGGCCGATGTTGGTGATGCAGACCAGCGTGACGACAAGAAACAGGCCGGGGATCAGAATGAGCCACCAGTTGTTGGATAAAAGCGCCCGGTCCGCCTGGCTGAGCATGCTGCCCCAGGAGACCGTTTCAATCGGCAGGCCGATGCCCAGAAAGCTAAGCGTGGATTCCGTGCCGATGGCAGAGCCGATGTTTGTGACCACCATAAACATGATGGAGGAAATAAAATTGGGCAGCAGATGGCGGCGCAGAATGTAGAAGAAACGGCCGCCCATCAGCTTTGCCGCCAGGATGTATTCGCTGTTTTGGATCTGGCGCACCTCGGTACGCACGACCTTGGCGATATTCATCCAGCTGGTCAGCCCGATGATACAGGCAATGGCCAGGGGGTTGGATTGGCCGATCATGGCCTGCAAAAAGATGATGACGAGGATGGAAGGGATGCTCATGGCCATTTCGGCAAAGCGCATCAGCGCATCATCCAGCCACGCGGGGGCAAAGCCGCTGATACAGCCGTATACCACGGCGATGGCGGTGGAGACCGCGGCGGCGACAAACCCGATGAACAGTGAGATGCGGCCGCCGTACCAGATCATGGAAAAGATATCGCGGCCCATGGGGTCCGTACCAAAGAGAAACCCGCCACCGGGCGGCTGGCTGATGTGCGAAAGATCCAGGTAGGTGGGGTCTTTGGGGATAAAGCATTCGCAGAAAAGGCAGCCCAGCAAAATCAGCCCTAGGATGACAAAGGACAGATACGGGACCTCGGAGGCAAACCACCGACGCTTTTTGGGCGGCAGGGCCTGTGTTTCGGCGGGGTGGGGGCCGACTAATTCAAAGCCCTGGGCGGGGGTGTCCATGCCGTTTTGCCTCCTTCCCGCTGCATGCGCGGATCGATCCTATCTTGCAAAAGCTGTGCGATGAGATTGGAAAGGATGACCAGCGCGCCTGTAATCAGGCATAGAATCATCAACAGATTATAATCGTGGTATTTGGCGCTTTCAAAGCACAAGGAGCCCAGCCCGGGATAGGCAAAGACCTGCTCTACGATGTAGGTGCCACCCAGAATATGCGGAATGGAGATGGCCATAAGGCTCAGGTAGGTGGGCAGGATATTGCGCAGGCAGTGCCGATATACGATGCGCCGACGGCCCAGGCCCTTGGCCTTGGCAAGCAGGACATAATCCTGCCGAATCTCCTCCATGAGCTTGTTGCGCACCATATAGGCGTAATACCAAAGATGGCTGAGCACCAGCACGGAAAGCGGCAAAATCAGATGGCGCAGGCGGCTGAGAATATCGCCCGCCCTGCCCAGGGCATAGGCCCCGCTGGAAGGGAGCCAGCCGAGATTGACGCTAAAGATCAAAATTAGGACAAGAGAAACCCAAAAAGAGGGGATACAATTGGTGATGGTACCGATCTTACAGATGAGCTTATCCACAAAACGGTCTTCATGCAGGGCGCAAAACACCCCCAGCAGCAGCGCCAGGCCAAAGGTGCATACATAGGCAAGGCCACCCAACAGCAAGGTGTTTTGGTACATGGACCCAAGCACAGAGGTGACGGGCTGCTTATACTTAAAGGAAATGCCCCAATCGCCGTCAAAGGCGTTTTGCAACCAGATGCCGTATTGCTTGTAGATGGGCTGATCCAGGCCAAGGCTATGGATGGCGGTTTCGCGTTCCTGCGGGCTCATGCGCTCTACGCTTTCGCCGTAATAGGAGCGCAGCGGGTCGCCGGGCGCCAGGCGGGCCATGTAAAACACGGCCAGCGACAGCAAAAACAGCACAACGATACACTGTGCCAATTTTTTTGCAATGGTTCCCAACATGGTAAGCGCGCGCGGCCGCATCCAAAATCCTCCAAACAGAACATAAAAAAACCACGAAGAGCAGCCCTTGCCAGGCCGAAACATCTTCGTGATGCATTGACAAACGATATAAATGAAACAAACAAGCCGCCTTCTGGCGAAATGCAGGGGCTTCATGCCCCATGCAGAAATTACTTTACCACAAAAAAGTGAGAATGTAAAGGGCGCGCTTAGCCGACAAGGCGTTTGATTTCCGCAAGCGCATCGTCGAGCAGCCGGCCGATGGGCTGGTCTTTGACGCCGGCGATGTGCGCATGGCATTTGGAAACGGGGATCAACACCTTTTCTGCCTCGCTGGCGGATACCGCGGCGGCGATGGCGGCGCTGACCTCGCCCAGCATAGAGCCGACGAGCACCAGGCCGATGGGGCCGACGATGACATCTGCATGCGCGCAATTGTAGCAAACGGCGCTTTCCCCTGTGGCGCCGCCGTCCGCACCTGCCTTGACCATGGCGGCCGTGGCAATGGCGTTGATGCCGACGCCCAGCACCTCGTGCTGCGGGCATTGTTTTTTGAGCTGCTCGACCAGCGAACGGCCGATGCCGCCGCCCTGGCCGTCAATGACGATGATGCGCATAAAAAGCCTCCTTTTGCTGTATTAGTGTACCATACTTTGCCCTCATGGCGCAAAGGGCCAGGATACCGAGGCGCACAGCGGAAAAATATAGTATAATATCGATAGAAACGCGGGCATGCTGCGCAGACCTGCGGCGAAAGGATGAAATAAGCAAGTGGAAATGCAAGAGATACAGGGCGTAGCGCTGGTTGCCAACGAGGATACCATCCTACGCCAATTTTCGGAGCAAAAGCAGCGCCTGATGGATTTTCAAGACGACCTGGAGGACATTATCCCCACGCTGCTCTCTGCCAATGGCATTGAGGTGGCGAATATTTCCTTCCGTATCAAAAACGAGGATTCGTTGCGGAAAAAGATACAGTTTAAGCGCAAATACCAGCAGCTGACCGATGTAACGGACCTGATCGGATGCAGGATCGTGACATTGTTTGAGCCGGATATGGAGCGGGTGCTGGAGGTTTTGACTCGCGAATTTGAGATGATAGAGCTGGTGGACAAGCGCAAAAAGAGCCTGGAGGGGTACATTGATTTTGGCTATAATTCCATCCATGTGATCCTGCGGTTTTCCGATGCCCGCTGCCAGCTGGTGGAATACCAGCGCTACCGGGACATCAAGTTTGAAGTGCAGATCCGCACGGCGCTACAGCATGCCTGGGGGGAAATTGAGCATGGGCTGGGCTATAAATCCAACTTTGAAATTCCGCTTTCCATCCGGAGAAAGCTGACAAGGATCGCGGCCACGCTGGAATTGATCGACGAGGAATTCGAGGTGATCCGCCAGGAAGTGGCGCAATATAACCAGAGCATAGATAGGATTGAAAAGGTTTTAAAAACGGACATCAACAAAAATACGCTGATCCAATATTTTGAAACCAGCAGTCGGACCCGGGAGTTTAGCAGCCACGCCAAATCGCAGTACGGCTTGGAGGTAAGCCGGGACGATGCGTTTATCAGCCGGCTGAAGATCGTGCAGCGGTTGCAGTTTTTGGGGTTCCGCTATATCCACGAGCTGGATGCGTTTATTGAGGAAAACCTGGAAGGGCTCAAGGCGCTTGCGGAGAAATGGATTGAAAAGGCACGGCCCAAGGTCATCAACGAATATTCCATGCTGGTGTATGTGATCCTATTGGCCTCGGCCAAGGATGCCGCGGAGATGTACCAGGAGCAGGGCCCGATCCAAGGTTTGCAGAAGGCGATAGAGCGCATCCAATAAAATAGACCGCAGACTGCGCTGCGGCCTCGGGTGCTAGACTTGGATCTTGGAAATGTCCTTTGGGTTTTTCAGCGGATCGCCGGCCGGCGTTTTCTTGGGTGGTTTTTTAGCCGGTTTGCCGCCCGTGTCCGCATAGATTTCGCGATACAAGCGCTTCACCTCCTGCTGTTAGTATGGGGCGGGCACGGCAGCGCTATGCACAAAAGAAAATCAAAGCAAACCGCTAGTGTAAATCGTCAAAGTGCGGTATAATACTGTTTTGTGGGCCTGCCGTCAACGGCAGACAGGCCCTTGGGCAAATGTTCGCCGTTGAGAAATGGAGCACCTTTTATGTCAAAATCGATCGGAACCGTGGTAAGAGGCGTGCGCACGCCCATCATCCGGCAAGGGGATGACCTGGTCAAAATCGTCGTCGATTCCCTGCTGACGGCGGCCCAGAGCGAAAACATCGAGTTTCAAGACCGCGATATCGTAGCGGCCACAGAGGCCATCGTGGCAAGGGCACAGGGCAATTATGTGTCGGTAGACGAGATTGCAGAGGACATCAAGGCTCATTTCCCGGGGGGCCATATTGGGGTAATTTTCCCGATTTTAAGCCGTAACCGGTTTTCTATCTGCCTAAAAGGCATTGCCAGAGGCGCCAAAAAGATTACGCTGATGCTGAGCTATCCGTCCGACGAGGTGGGCAACCACCTGGTCTCGCTGGATGCGTTGGATGAAAAGGGCATCAACCCCTATACCGATGTGCTGACCGAAGCGCAATACCGCCAGGCATTCGGCCGGGTGGAGCATCCCTTTACAGGCGTAGATTATATCGAATATTACAAAGAACTGATCCAGGGCGAGGGCGCAGAGGTGGAAATCATCCTGGGCAACAACGCCCAAGACATTCTGCCCTATGCCAAGGACGTGCTGACCTGCGATATCCATACCAGGGCGCGCAGCAAACGGCTGCTGTTGCAAAACGGCGCGCGCACGGCGCTGGGCCTGGATGATATTATGACAAAGCCGGTAGGGGGCAGCGGCTTTAACCCCACGTATGGTCTGCTGGGCTCCAACAAGGCGACGGAGGAGACGGTAAAGCTCTTCCCGCGCGACTGCGAGGCCTTTGTAAAGGCTGTGCAGGACGAGCTGCTGGCCAAAACGGGCAAGCATATCGAAGTGATGGTGTATGGCGACGGCGCGTTCAAAGATCCGGTCGGCAAAATCTGGGAGCTGGCGGACCCGGTGGTATCCCCGGCCTACACCAGCGGCCTGGAAGGCACGCCGAATGAATTGAAGCTCAAGTATTTGGCGGACAACGAGTTTGCAAACCTGTCTGGGCAGGCGCTCAGGGAAGCCATTGAAAAGGCCATTGAAACCAAGGACAAAAACCTAAAAGGCACGATGGCCACGCAGGGCACAACGCCCCGCCGGCTGACCGATTTGATCGGTTCGCTGTGCGATCTGACCTCCGGTTCCGGCGATAAGGGCACGCCGGTGGTTTGGATACAGGGCTACTTTACAAACTACGCGGAAGGATAACAAACACAAAAATACCGGCTGTTTTGGCCGGTATTTTTTATGCTATGAACGGCGCCCAGGCCTGGGACAACAGCAAAACGCCCTGCTGTATCTGCGCTTGGCTGAGCGAACCGTAGCCCAGCAGCACATGGCCCTGATAGGCAGGCGGCACGGGGCCGATGAAATAGGGCGAAAGGGGATAGACCTTGACCCCCGCCGCCATGGCCGTGCGGCACAGCGCCCCGCCGTCCGGCATGCCGGGCAGATGCACCAGCACGTGGTGCCCTGCCTGCTCGCCCTGGTACTGCAGGGAATGGGGAAAGGCTGCCTCCAGGGCGGAAACCAAGGTTTTGCGCTTTTCCTTATATAGCTTGCGCATGCGGTTGAGGTGCGTTTCAAACGCGCCCTGCCGCAGGAACGCATCCAGCACCTGCTGCTCAAAACGGGAGACGGCGCAGCTGAATTGCGCGTATTGGGCCTGGTAAAGCGGCAAAAGCGATGGCGGCAGCACCATATAGCCGATGCGCAGCGAGGGAGCGATGGATTTGGAAAACGTGCCGAGGTAGATGACGCGGCCGTGGTCGTCGATGCTTTGCAGGCTGGGCAGGGGCTTTGCATCGTAGCGGAATTCGCTGTCGTAATCGTCCTCGATGATGTAGCGGTCCGGCGCGGATTTGGCCCAGTTCAGCAGCTGAACGCGGCGGCTGATGGGCATGCTGACGCCCAGGGGAAACTGATGCGAAGGGGTGGTATACACCGCCGCATGCGACAGCGCACCCAGCGGCGAAACGGGCAGCCCCTTTTCATCGACATACAGCGGCAGCACCGAATGGCCCATGCGGGAGAACATATGGTACGCTTTGTTATACACGGGGTTTTCCAGCGCAATGGTCCAGCTGCTATCCAGCATATAGCTGAGAATTTGCAAAAGATGCTCGGTGCCGGCGCCGAGGACGATCTGCTGGGCCCGGCAGCGCACCCCGCGGGCCTGTGCCAGGTACTGCGCGATGCTTTCCCGCAGCGAAACCAGCCCCTGGGCAGGGGCGTTTTGCAAAAGCGTGGCGTCCGCCTCATCAAAACAGGCGCGCAGCAGACGACGCCAGGTGGTATACGGAAAATGGCGCGTATCGATGCCGCCGGGCGAAAAATCCACAAGCGGCGCCGCCGTGCCGTCCGCCTTTGCGGCGGGCCGGGCCGGCTCTGCGGCGGCAGGCAGGAGGGGCTCGATCTCGCAGACAAAAAACCCGCGCTTGGGCCGGCTTTCCACAAACCCTTCGGAAACCAGCTGGCTGTACGCGCTTTCCACGGTGGTAACGCTGACGCCCAGATGCTCTGCCAGGCTGCGCTTGCTGGGCAGCTTGGCATGGGCGGGCAGCGCGCCTGTACGGATCTGCTGCTTTAGGTGGCGGGTGATTTGCATATACAGCGGCGTATGGCTATCATCTGGCGGCAGGGAAAAGAGCATAGGGGCCTCCTGGCTTCTGACCTTATAAAAAATGATAAAATTGAATCTTTTAATCAGGTCAGTTTTTCGTTATTATAGGGCATAGACCGAAAAGATGCAAGGGAGAAAGCAATGAAACAAAAACGAGTATTGGCTGTGCATGATTTATCCTGCGTGGGGCGCTGTTCTTTGACGGTGGCGCTGCCCATTTTATCTGCGGCTGGGCTGGAGGCAAGCGCGCTGCCCACGGCTGTGCTGAGCACGCATACCGGCGGATTTACCGGTATGACGTTCCGCGATTTAACCCAAGACCTGCCTGCTATCTTTGCGCACTGGAAAACGCTGGACTTGGCATTTGATGCCATCTATACTGGCTATTTGGGTTCGGCGGAGCAGGTGGCGCTGGTAGAGCAGTTGTTCGATGCGTTTCGGGGAGAGCAGACCAAGATCATCGTGGACCCGGTGATGGGGGATCACGGGAAGCTGTACCCCGGAATGTCGGAAAAAATGCCGCAGCTGATGAAAACGCTTTGCCAAAAGGCGGATGTGATCGTGCCCAACCAGACGGAGGCGGCGTTGATGCTGGGCCGGCCGTATCTGGAAACGCCCGATAAGGCGGAGGTAGATGATTTGATGCAGGCGTTGCGCGAAATGACGCAGGCCAGCGTTGTATTGACGGGCATCAGCCCGGAAGAGGGGAAGCTGGGCGCCGCGGTGTATGATAGAGAGACTGGGCAGACGGCCTGCCCCGCTGCCCCGCATATGCCGGGCAGCTACCACGGCACCGGCGATGTATACGCCAGCGCGCTGACGGGCGCATACCTGGCGGGCAAAACGCTGGTGCAGGCGGCCCAAATCGCGGCGGACTTTACCCAGCAAAGCATCGTGGAGACGCTGCCGCTGGGCCTTGAGACGCGCTACGGCGTGTGCTTTGAGCGCGCCCTGCCGCAGCTGCTGCGCGCACTGGAATCGTAAAATAGAGAAAAACGGCGGATATTTTGTCCGCCGTTTTTATTTTGCCTTAGTTGCCGGAGGGCATAAAGCCGATGAGCGCAGAAGCCACCGTGGAGATGGGCATGGTCTGGATCCACACCTTGCCGGGTCCGGTCAGGCGGGTATGGAAAAAGCCTTCGCCGCCCAGCAGCTTGTTTTTCAGCCCCTCTACCTGCTGAATCTCCATGGAAACGCTTTCTTCATAGCCGGCCACATTGCCGGTATCTACCAGCAGCGATTGGCCAGGCGCCAAGACATATTCCATCAATTCGCCGTCGATCTCCACAAACGCCATGCCACGGCCGCTGAGCCGCTGCATGATAAACCCTTCGCCGCCAAAAAAGCCGGCGCCCAATTTTTTCTTGAAGGTGATGGCAAGCTCTACTGTGGGCTCGGCCGCCAAAAAGGCGTTTTTTTGCAGGATCATCGGCCGCTCCGGCGTGATTTCCAGCGGTAGGATGCGCCCGGGAAAGCTGGCGCCAAAGGCGATGACGCCGTCGCCCTGAGCCGTATAGATGTTCTGGAACATGGATTCACCGGATAGCGCTTTGGAGAACATCTTTCCGATGCCGCCGCCCCTGGTTTCCATCTGCATATTGGGGGTCATATACACCATAGAGCCTTTTTCGGTAATCATCTTTTCGCCGCTTTGCAGGCGGCAGACGACGATGGGGTAGGCGCCGCCTTGGATCTCGTATTGCATCGCATGACCTCTTTTCTATAAAAGAATGGTTTCTCACTGTCAGTATACCAAAAAAGGAGCCCGTCTGGCTCCTTTTTTTCATTTAACCGAGAATTTCGCGGATTTTGGCAACAACGGCCTCGGCTACCTTTTGGTGCTGATCCGGGTCCAAATGAATGCCGTCCTTTTCGCTGACGGAGGCAATGGGGCCCAGATCGAGATAATCGCAGCCGATTTCGCGGGTAAAGCGGGCAAATTTGGCGGGCAGCTCGCGGGAGATGCGGTTGGAATTGTCATCAAACGAAGCGCAGTAATCCGGCTCGCGGGTATAGTTCAGGGGCGCAGGGCACATGACCAGAAGGCGCGGCGCGCGGCCCTCCGGCCCGCAGCCGGAAGCTAGGATGAGGTTTGCCAGCTCGCGCACGCCGGCCGCCACATCCGAGGCAGTGAGGGCAAAGCGTGTCTTGCAGTCGTTGGTGCCGAGCATGAGGATGACAAGATCCAGCGGGCTTTGGCTGGATAGACAAGGGATCAGGTATTCTTTGCCGTTTTTGTAGCCCTCGATGGGGTCATCCCATAGGGCGGTACGGCCGTTGAGCCCTTCCTCGATGATCTTATACTGCGGCAGCGCCTTTTGGACGAGCCCGGTCCAGCGGGTGTTTTCGTCAAAGCGGTAGCCATCTTTGGGAGCAAAGCCCCAGGTGTTGGAATCTCCAAAGCAAAGGATTCGTTTCATGGCATATCTCCTATGAATGTAAAAATGATGATAGCTTATTATACAACAAAAACGGGCGGCTGCGGCGCTTATTGTGCGGGGCCGGGTGCGTTGGTTTCGTCGTTGTCATAATACAGGAACCTTGGCATGCCGATGTGGAAGAAGATAGCGAGTAGGCGAAGACCCAAGACCAGAGCAAAGCAAAGCAGCACCGCAGCGGTGCGCGGCAGAAAGCGCACGCCGTAATACAGCACCACGGCCCCCAGGATGCAGGGGGTGGCATACAGCGGGCCGCTGAAGATCATGGGGATGCGCTGGGCAAACACATCGCGCAGCATGCCGCCGCCGCAAGCCGTAAGGCAGCTGATGAATACGCAGGTGATCAGGTTGCCGGGCATGTCCACAACGATGAGCGCGGCCGAGGTGCCAAAGGTGGCCAGGCCCACGGCGTCCGCAATATCCAGCGGCAGGGACAAATCAAACCGGCGCAGCTGGTGATGACGGCGCAGCGCAGCGTTGCCCAGCAGCGTTACGACAATGGCTAAGGCCACGATGCAAAGATAAGACCGATGGGTGAAAAAGGCGGGCAGGGGCTGGTTTAGCAGCACATCCCGCAGCATACCGCCGCCGCAGGCCGTCGTGATGGCCAAAACGCAAACGCCGATTAGATCCATCCTTTTTTCCAGCGCTACCAACACGCCGCTCATACCAAAGGCAAACAGGCCGACGGCCTCTAACGGAAAAGAAACGACGAGCTCCATACAAACACTCCTTTGCGAAAACATGGATAAGCACAGTGTAGCACAGAAAAAAGAACCGGCGGCAATGATTTATCGATATAAAAAGAGAACCGGCACGCAAAAATATGCCGCAAAGGCTTTCACTTCATAATCCAACACCATCCGCCGCCCCGTTTCGATGCGGGAAGCGGTGAGCTTTGTGAGGGAAAGGCCGCGCAGCTGCATTTGCACGGCCAGCTGCTCCTGCGTAAGGCCGTGCGCCAGGCGCAGGCGTTTGATGGAAAGACCGACGATATTTTTTCTCAATTCTGCATTCTCCTTCAAGTTTCTGCAAATAGCATACGGCAGAAAGAAAGGAATTGGTATCTAAAAATGGAAAAGAAAGAAATTTTACGGGATAAAAATAAAAAAGAGCCCAAGACAGAGAGCGTCTTGGACGGTATTTTTGTACGGGCGCCTACGCTAGCGGACGATTTCCCTGCCTTGGTATTCGCTATGTATGATTTCGTTCATCTCTTCCGGCGTTTCCCGGCAGCCGCCTTCCAGCCATTTTTTTACGATGGCATTCAAGCCGGCCTTAAAAAACTCCATATGATAGGCGATGTGTTTGTTGCCAAAGTATGTTTCGGCCTGCCGCGTATCATAGAGCTCTATTTTGTACTGGCCGTCATAGCCCAATTTGAAATAGGTTTTGTAGAAAAGCTGATTGCTTTGGATGTGATAAAACAGGCGCAGGTAGTCGTTGCTGTTCACCTTATTATCCCTATCGTCCTTATAAAGCTGGGCCACATCCGTTTCCAGCTTTTCCCGGATCGCGTCTGCAAGCGCATAGAGATCTGCATAGTTGGCGTAAAAGGTGCTGCGATTGAGCTTTGTCTTTTTGATGATTTCGGACACCGTAATGGCGGATAGCTCCTTTGTCTGCAAGAGCTCAAGGAACGCCTTTTCGATTTTTTCCTGCGAAGCCTGGCGGCGCTTGTTGTTTTTTGTATTCATAGGGGGTCCCTCCATTATTCCAACAGATATTGAAAGATTGATGATTGAAACGAAGCCTACAAAATATTATGATGCAATTGCATTAAAACTACAAGCGTTGTTTTAATGGATGAGATTTGGAGGTGTTTATGATGAAAAAAAGCAGTTTTACTGCGTTGCTATTGGGAACGCTTAGCGGCGTGCTGTTTGCCATCGGCATGTGCATGGCGCTGATTGCCGAATGGAATGCCTTTACGCCGGGCGTTGTGCTGGGCTGTACAGGCGTTGTGCTGGGGATTGCCACCATGCTGATCTGGAGAAAAATGGAACACAAGGCGCCCTGCCATCTGTCCGGCAGGCATGTACGGGCCGTTCTTTTGGGTGTTGCCGGCGCAATGCTGCTGGGTGTGGGCATGTGCTTTTGCATGGTATGGCAAAGGATGCTGCCGGGGATGCTCATAGGCGTAGTGGGGATCGTATTGCTTGTATGCCTGATTCCCTTGCTAAAAGGCGTCAAGGGCGGGCAGCCCTGCTGATGAATGAAAACAGAGCATGAGAATTCAAAAAACGATCTTACACAAAATCCAAAAGACGGAATGGGGCAGCCGGATCGTAAGCAATGAAAGATACCGCACCATCGTACCGGTGGGCTGGGCAGCGGGCCTAAACCTAGCGTATGCGCTTTACCATGGCGTGCTCGGCCTAGCGCGCCATTCCATTTGGTTTCTCGCGTCGTGCGTGTATTACATATTGCTCAGCGCAATGCGCAGCGCTGCTGTGTTGGGCTTGCGGAAGGGCGGCGTTGAAAAGGAGCGCGCCCTTATGTGGCTGACGGGCGTTTTGTTTTGTGTATTGAGCGTTGTTTTGATTGGCATCGTCTACATCAGCCTTCTGGAAGATGTAGCCATGGCATACGATGAAATTCTCATGATTACCATTGCGGCCTATACGTTTGCCAAAATTTCTTGGGTCATCGTAAACGCCGTAAGAGCCCGAAAGAAAAGGACGCCGCTGAGCACTATCATACAAACAATTCGGATGATGGAGGTGGCCGTATCCGTGCTGACAATGCAGCGCTCCATGCTTGTATCGTTTAGCGACGGCACAGGCGTTGACGCGTATACGATGAACTTCATCACCGGCGCGGGCGTGTGCCTGTTTGCCTTGGTGCTTGGCGTTTGGATGATGAGATACAGCAAAAGGAAAGGAGACGATTGGGATGGCCAAATCGAAGCTTGTAAAGGCGAATGAAAAGATAGCAGAAAAGGTAGCGGGTGCGTATCAAAAGGTAGAGGATACCGTAGTGGGCGCGTATCAAAAGGTGGAAGATACGGTAGTAGGCACATATACCAAAATAGAGGACAAATTTGTGGACCAGTATTTGACCAAGGAAGGCGAAACCGTAGAGCAGGCAAAGCAAAGGCTAAAGGAAGAAAACGGGAAAAGGGAAAGGAAAACGGCGGCAGGAACAAGCATCCGGCCGCCGTTTTTGTTGCGGATAGAGGGGTTTGAGCCGCCTTTTGGCGGCTTTTTGCCTTAGAGCCAGCCGAAATGGCGGCAGGCCTTGGCAATGCCGTTTTCATACGAGGGAGCGGTGACATAATCGGCGCAACGCTTGAGCGATTCGTGCGCGTTGCCCATGGCGATGGAGGTCCAGGGCTGGGTAAACATGGGGATGTCGTTGGTGCCGTCGCCAAACACCACCACATCCTCCACCGGCGCAGCTAAGCGCTGCATCACATGGCGGATGCCCTCCTGCTTTTCCAAAGGCTCTATGAAAATGCAGGTGGGGCTGTACCGCACCCAAGGCGCATAGGATAGCGCCTCGATGCCGGCTTCCTCCTCTTCAGTACAGGCGATATACAGCTTATAAAAGGTGGAAACGCGGCGAAAATCCAGCGCAGGGTCAAGCACGGAATGCATATAATAATCGTTTACCTTCAATAAAAAGGCAGTGGAATTGGTATAACGCACCATTTTGTTTTCACAGGTAAAGCCCCAGGGAATGCCCTTTTCGCTGAGCTCTGAGAGCACGCGGTGGCACAGGGAAGCGTCCAGAGAGCGCATTTGTTCCAAGCGCCCGTCGATGGTCAGGCTGTATCCACCGTCGGATACGAGGTGGGAAATGCCCAATTCCGGGCAAAAGCCGATGGCCTCGGCCTGGAGACGGCCGGTGGCAATGGCGACAAAATGGCCGTTTTTTTGCAGATCGTGCAGGGCTTGGCGGGTATCGGGCGGCACACAGGCGGTATGGCCGATGGTCAGCGTGCCGTCGAAATCAAAGAAAAAATATTTTTTATGCGGCTGCAAGGGCCTTATCCTCCGATGCGATGGAATATTGGGTTGTGGTTTTCATAGGTGCATACATAGCGCATGCCGGCGCGGCGCAGCATTTGGCAGGCGGCCGTGTAGTGCTCGCCGATGCGGTCCGGCGTATGGGCATCCGAACCGATGGTCACGATCTCGCCGCCCAATTCATGGTAACGGCACATGATATCCTCATCCGGCATGAAAAAGCCGTATGGCGTTTTGGAGGAGGTGTTGATTTCCAGCCCTTTGCCGTGAGAGATCAGGTACATAAACAGCGCATCCAGCTCATCGGGCGCGTTGCGGTAGCGGAGCTGCCGGTCTGGGTAGGGGTTTTGGCGGGCATAATAGGTAAGGTGGCCGATACAATCCAGCTCGGGGAAATCCTTAGCGCAGGACAACAGCTGCAAAGCGTATTTCTGCATGACCTCATCCGGCGTGGCGCCGTAGCCGAAAACCGGGTTGACATCCGGCTCTATGAGGCGCCGCGGGTTGCCGTCGGCAAACCCCATCCAATGGATGGAGCCCAAAATATAATCGAACCGCAAGCCGGCCATGGCCTGCCGCGTGGCGGCAAAGACATCGTCGCGGCCCGCCTGCATGCCGATCTCTACACCGGTTTTGATGATGAGCTGGTCGGCAAACCGGGCGGCGTACCGCTCCACATCCTCTACATAGTCGATCAAATCGCAAAGGAAATTTAGATGCGGAGCCAATGGAAAATCGTAATCATAATGTGCCGTTACGCAGATCTCGTCCAGGCCGTTATGGATTGCGCCCAGGGCGATTTCGCGCAGGGACTGCTGGCCGTCTGCGCTGTGGTAGGAGTGGATATGATAGTCGTACATAGAGAAACCCTCCAAAACTCAAAAACTTCTGAAAAACGTACAATAGGAGACGCTCCTATTTGAAATTCTATCAACGGCAACGGAATACAATTTTATATCAGAGATGACTCTATTATGAAATAATTTTGACAAAAAAACAAGCATCGGGAGGAAAGATGGAAGCATTGCAGTGGATAAAACGCATCAGCCAATGGGTGTGGGGGCCGTGGATGCTCGTGCTGTTGGTAGGCACGGGCGTGTTTTTAACCATCCGGCTAAAGGCCTATCCCTGGCGCAATTTGGGGTTTGCGCTGCGCGCTGTATTTCAAAGGACAAAGGGGCGGAGGGGCAGCGGGGATATTTCCCCGTTTCAGTCGCTGATGACCGCGCTGGCCGCCACCATCGGCACGGGCAACCTGGTGGGCGTGGCCACGGCGATGGTGCTGGGCGGGCCGGGGGCGCTGGTGTGGATGTGGATCAGCGCGCTGTTTGGCCTTTCCACCAAATTTGCGGAAAGCGTGCTGGCGGTGCGGTACCGTGAAAAACAGCCAAACGGAGAGATGGCGGGCGGGCCGATGTATGCGATGAAAAATGGCTTTCAGCGGAAAAAGCTGGGCAAAGCGCTGGCCTTTTTGTTTTCACTGTTTGCCGCGGCCGCGGCGTTTGGCATCGGCAACATGACGCAGGCCAATTCCATTGCAGAGGCGCTCTATGCTTCGACGGGCGCGGAGGCGTATCTGGTGGGGCTTTGCCTCATGGTGCTGAGCGGCTGCGTGCTTCTGGGCGGCATCCGCAGCATCGGCCGGGTATGCGGCGTGGTGGTGCCGGTGATGGCGGTGGGATACTTTGCGGCGGGCTTGGCGGCCATCGCCAGCCGCGCGGCGTACCTGCCGGCCGGCCTTGCGGAGATCATCCGCATGGCATTTTCCGCACAGTCGGCAGCGGGCGGCGTGGGAGGAACCATCGTAGCGCACATGGGGCAGGCTGTCCAATGGGGCGTAGCCAGAGGGGTGTTTTCCAACGAGGCGGGGCTGGGCTCTGCGCCCATTGCCGCGGCGGCGGCCCAAACGGACCACCCGGCCAGGCAGGGGTATATCAATATGACGGGCACGTTTTTTGATACCCTGGTGGTGTGTACGGTCACGGGGCTGGTCATCGCCTGTTCCGGTGTATTGGGCACAGTGGACGCCCAGGGCGCGCCGCTGATGGGGGCGCCGCTGACCATTGCGGCCTTTGAGGCGGCGCTGGGGCCGGTAGGCGGCTGGGTGGTCACGGGCAGCATCGTGCTGTTTGCCTTTTCCACCATCCTGGGCTGGGAATATTATGGGGAAAAATCGCTGGAATACCTGAGCAAAAGCCAGCGATACAATCGCGTCTACCGCCTTATCTACTGCGCGCTTGCCTTTGTGGGGGCGACGACCCCCTTACAGGCGGTATGGGGCGTTTCCGACATCATGAACGGGCTGATGATTCTTCCCAATTTGATCTGCCTGCTGGCGCTCCATGGGGAGGCAGCCAGGCTCTGCTTTGAGTTTGAAGGCAAAAGAAAAAGGGAAGCCAAACGGCAAAAACGCAAAAGGGAAAGCAAACGAACCTAAGCGTACAGGCGTAAAGAGAGGCTGGGCCGTTTGCACAGAGGGTTTGGGGAACCGCATGAGCATCGTATAAACGGCACCAATGAAAAAAGCGGCAGACCAAACGTCTGCCGCAAGGCTTTTATTTTTGCAGGAACAAAACGCCCAGCGTATTGGGGCCGCAGTGGGAAGAGATGGTGCAGCCGGCGCGGGTGATATAGGTTTCCTTAAAATTCACCAGCTGCTCAATGGTTTGGCGCACCATATCGGTGATGGCTTGGTCTATGCCGGAATGGGTGATGAACACGCGGCTGGTATCGATGCCCTCCGGCTTTGCGAGCACATCCTGCACATAGCGCTTCAGGCAGCGGATGAGCTTGCCACGGTACATTTTGCCCACGCCCATGCTGCCGTGATCATCGGTATGCACCTGGATACAGGGCTTGATATGCAGCACGTTGGCGCCCAGGCGGGTGATGGAAGAGCAGCGGCCGCCAGCGTGCATGAATTCCAGCGTATCCAGCAGAAAGCTGGCCTGCACCTTGGGCACCAGCTGCATCACTTCCTGATAAATGCGCTCGGCGGGCATGCCCTGCTGGATGCGGTCTGCCACCTGGAGCGCGATTAGGCCGGAGCCGGTAGACAGGCTACACGAATCGATGATATACACATGCCCCAGCTGCCGGGCGGACAGCAACGCGTTTTGATGCGCGGAGGACAATGCCGAGCCCAGGGAAATATGGATGACGTCATAGCCCTGCTCTGTCCATTGCCGGAAGTGCTCATCGTACTGAGCGACGTTGATTGCGGCGGTTTTGGGCAGCAATTTTTTCTCCCACCAGGCCCGGTATAGGTCGTCCGGCGTGATGCCTTCGCCGTCGGTATAGGCCTGGCCATCCAAAAGGATGGTAAAGGGAAACAGATGCACGTGGTACTGCTGGATAAGCTGTGGCCCCAAATCGCAGGAGCTGTCTGCACTGAGAATGACTTTTCTTTGCATGGTGATGATGTCTCCTGAATTAAAATTATGAGGCGGCGTTGGAAGAAGCGCTTTTTTCTGTATGGTCGCGCTTGCGCGTGATGAGCAGCGCTTCCAGCCAGCCTTTTTTATATTTGGTAGAAATGTATCCGATGACGGCGATGACAAACGCGCCTACGGCATCGACGATGAGATCGCTCATGGTATCGATGACCGCTGCGCGGCCCACCAGCGCCACACCGTTTTCCAGGGCATATTTTTGCATATTCAGCTGCATGAGCCCATCGATGGTAAACTCGTAAATTTCCCAGATGGCGCCCAGCATCATGGCAAAGCAAAACGCGAAAAACGCCACGAAGATGGGGCTGAGGTTGACGGGGATGCGGTCGCTATTGTTGAACAGCGCAATGACGGAAAAGCCGAGCGTACCCAGCATGCCGCCGCTAAAGCAGTGCAAAATGGTATCCCAGTTGGATACCTTATAATAGAAATCCTGTACTTCTCCCAAGTATACGGCGCAATATAAAAACAGCACAAACAGGATCAACATCATGGAAGGGATCTCCAGGCGGAACCGTTTGGCCAGGATACTGGGCAGCATCAGCACAGCGACGCCGAGAATACACTGGAGAAGCATCAGGACATAATCGCTTTTCAGCCGTTCGCCTTCAGCAGCCCCGGCTGGCATAGAAGCCGGCGCCAAAAAAATGCGTACAACGATATAGATGATGGACGCAACTAGGGACAGATAGACGAACAGGGAGAAATATTTTAAGAATTTTTGCTGGCGCGAACGAGGATCGCGTGTTTGTTTCATAAGAAGGCAAGACTCCTTTTCATCCCCGGCCAACCGGCACGGGAAGGCAAAAAATTGTATGAATAACAGTATACCGAAAAAACGAAAAAAAAGAAAGAAATGCAGATGGCAGATTGATTAAAAAACATTAAGACTCCGCCAAAAGCGGCCGGCGCTGGCAATGAAGATGGGAGGCGACCTCGTCCCACGCAACGGAGAAGCCTGCGCCGTGCGAGCAGAAAACAGAGGAGGAGGGGTGGCCGCTGTCCGCCCGCCGATCATAGCCGGAAGCCTGGATGACCTCCTCTGGGTTGTGGCAGAGATCGTAGCCATCAAACCGGAGCATAAGCGCGCCCTCGCCCTTGGAATAGGCAGCCACATCGGCGGCATAATCCACCAGGCAGGCGGCAGGGCCGCGGCCCGTGATAAGGCATCGGTCGTTTTGGGGCTGGGGCGCATCAAACCGGGCATGCCGCCGCTGCAAATCGGACAGGGCGTGGCCAACACAAGCCAGGGGCAGGGCAAGGGAAAAGGCGTAATACGGCTCTAAAAGAAGGCTTTCCGCCTGCTCTAGGCCCTGGCGGATGGCGCGGCAGACGGCTTGGCGGAAATCGCCGCCCTCAGTATGCTTTTCATGCGCGCGGCCGTTTGTCAGCGTGATGCGCACATCCGTGAGCGCAGCGCCTGTGAGCACGCCGGGATGCGGCGCTTCAAAGACATGGGTGCGGATCAGGCGCTGGAACTGCAAGGGGAGCGTGTCGGTAGGCACGACGCTATCAAAAGAAAGGCCGCTGCCACGCGGCGCGGGTGTAAGCTGAAAATGCACCTCGGCATAATGGCGCAGCGGCTCAAAATGGCCATAGCCGCATACCGGCTTTGCGATGGTTTCGCGGTACACGATGCGGCAGGGGCCAAAGGAAACGGGGAACCCAAACCGCCGGGGCACCTGGGCGGACAAGACCTCCAGCTGAATTTTGCCCATGAGCTGGATGTGTAGGCGGTGTGTTTCCGCATCAAAGGCCACGCGCAAGAGCGGGTCCTCATCCTCCAACTGGCCAAACGCGGCGGCTACACGCTGCGGCGCAACATCGTCCGGATACAATACCTCGGCGCTCAGCGCAGGCTGAAGCCGGGGCTGCGGCAAACCGGGCAGGCCGATGGCGCCGCCGGGGCGCAGAGAAAGCCCGGACACAGCGCATACCTCGCCGGCCTTTGCCAACGAGGCGGGCTGGGAACGGTCCCCTTGAAAAATGCGGAGCTCGTGCACCTTTTCACGGCCGACCACCTGCTTGGGCGCCAGCGACCCCTGCAAAATGCGCAGGTGTACCCAGCGGACGCCCTTGGCATCGTAGCGGACACGAAAGGCGCGCGCCTGAAGCGGCCCCTCCAACACAGGAGGCGGAGAAAGGAGGGAGGAGAGCGCGTCCATCAGCGCCTCCACCCCTTCGCCGGACAGCGCGCTGCCGCAAAAACACGGGAAAAGGCGGCGAAAAGCGACGAGCCGGCGAGCCGCCGGCAGCCAGAGGGAGGGCTGGTAGCCTTCCTCAAAATAATGGACGAGCAGATCGTCATCCGACTCGGCGATGCGTTCGATGGCATCTGTGGAAAAGCCGTAGGATAGATCGCAGACGGCGGGCGAAAAACGCGCCTTGAGCGATGCTAAAACCCCGGCTGGGTCAGCGCCTGGCCGGTCTGTTTTGTTGAGAAAGAAAAAGGTGGGGATGTTATGCTCGGATAAAAGCTGCCATATGGTTTCGGTATGCGGCTGAATGCCCTCCACGGCGCTGACGACGACTACGGCGCAGTCCAAAACGGAGAGCACGCGCTCCATCTCGGAGGAAAAATCCACATGGCCCGGCGTATCCAGCAGGGTAAAGGATGTATTGCGGTGAACAAAGCCGGCCTCGGAGGCAAAAATGGTGATGCCGCGCTGGCGTTCCAAAGGATCGCTGTCTAAAAAGGCGGACTGCGCATCCACCCGGCCAAGCCGGCGCAGGGCATGGGCCTGATAAAGGATGCGTTCGCACAGCGTTGTTTTACCGGCGTCTACATGCGCCAAAAACCCAAGGGTGATCAACAAGCATCCTCCTTATGCGTTGGGGGGCAGGCATCCAGCACGGCAAGCTCGTGGGACAGGGAAACGGGCGCGCCGTCATAACAGCCGCAAAAGGCTTGCTCGATGCTGGCGAGCAGGCGGCTGCAATCTTCGTATGGCAGGAAAAACAGCAGCAGCAAAAGCTGCGTTTGGTTGTATGTGGACACGACACAGTCGCCGGGGAGCTGCTGCAAGGCCACATGGGTCAGAAGCTGAAGCGCAGACGCCTGCACTTGGCCGCCGGCGTCGTGGATGTTGAGCGAGGCCAAAAAGGCCACTTGGCCGGAGCGAAGGGTAAGCCGGGAAGCAAACTGGTAGAGGCCGCGGAAAGCTTCCAGGCTGCAAAGCAGCGCGCCTGTGGAAGGCTCGGCCTCCGCAAGGCTGGCCCGCACGGCGGCAAGGGGCGCAGGCGCATGGCCGAGGGCCTGGTAAATGCGCCAATACAGCGTATGCAGCTGCGGCGAAGGGCAAAGGCCCAAAGCATCGGATAGATACTGGGTGATTGTCTGGTAGCGCTCCAGGGCCGCGGCAGGCTGCCCCAGGCGAAGCAGGGCGTCGATGTACAATTCATAGATAAACTCGGCGGTGCCTTCCAGGGTAAGCGCAGATTCGCACATTTGGACGATGGCGGCGTAATCGTCCCGGGCGGCGTAGAGCTGGGCCAGGCGGCCGATCACCCGGTGATAGAGCCGCTTATTATGAGAGGCGGCGGCCACAACGCAGGAAGGCTGAAATTTTTGCGGCAAAAAATCACCTTGGTAAAGGGAAAAAGCTTGCTGATAGAGGGAAATCTGCTCGTCCTCCCCGGCAGCCTCCTGGGCTTGTTGGCAGAGCGATTCAAAGCTGGCAACGTCTAAAAAACAGGGCGCTTGGCTGTTCCAAACGTAGCGGTGCTGTTTTGATAGAATATAGTCCGTACCTCGGCCCTTTCCGGCGCTAAGGGCCTGCCGCAGGCGGTAGACCAAAGCGACCAGCGCTTTGGCGGGGTCTTTCACCCTGCCTTTGGGCCATAGCAGCGCTACAAGCTCATCGACGGAAAAGGGCTCCTGGCGGCGCGAGAGCAGGCACATGAGAAGCCGGGACGCAGCGCTATTAGGCGAGGCTAAGCCGGGGACGGCCTGGCCGCCTTGCTGTACGGAAAACGCGCCAAGCGTACGAATGGTAAGACAGGAGCGACCTGTAAAAGCAGACGCCATAGGCAACACCTCTTAAGGAGATAGAAAATCAAGTATTTTTATGATAAAGCATCGGGCAAAGGCTTGACAACCGCGAAAGGAGAAAATTCCGGCCCTAAAATGAAAAAAATCCTGCAAACAGATTGCTTTTTGGCTAGGAACGACCACGGAAAGATGGTAAGATAGTAGCAAATGCCGGGTGTAAAAGGCGGGCGACGGCCCGCCGGAAAGGATGCGGCCTGATACATGATGGAATGGAGTGGGGTGCCAGGAAAACAAAACTGGGTATCTGTATATGCGGAGAAGAATGACATTGGGGATTTGCAGGGCATATTGATGCACCAAGCAACGCAGCAGGAATGGCGGTTTAACACGCTGACGGAAATGCTGCGGATTTATGAGCACTGCTTGAATTGCATGGGCGGGCCGCGGCATACGCATAGGCTGCGCGCCTTCTATGGCAATTTGGAAAAGGAGGAGATCTCACCGATGGAATTCAACGAAACGAAAACATGGCAGCCGGATGAACCGAATACCTTTATCATCCGTGTACAGCATAGGCAGAACGCTTCTTGGCAAGGCAGCGTGCAATGGGTGGAAGGCGGCAAAGAGCAGCACTTCCGCAGCGCGCTGGAGCTAATCAAAATGATGGACGAAGCGTTGGAGCAAGCTGGGAAAAACAAATAAAGCCCTGCAGGCTATAGCCTGCAAGGCTTATTTTAATGCAAATATCGCTTCACGATGTAGCGGGGGCGCCGTTTGGTTTCCAGATAGGTCTTGCCGATGTATTCGCCGATGACGCCGATGGCCAAAAGCTGCAAGCCGCCGATGGCCCAGACCGAGACCATGATGGAGGTCCACCCGGCAACGGTATGGCCTGTCCAATGCACGATGAGAAAATACAGCAGCATCAAAATGCTGACGGCAAAGATCAACAGCCCTAGGCCGGTGATAAAGCGGATGGGCTTGATGGAAAACGACGTTACGCCATCCAAAGCAAAGCTCAGCATCTTTTTGAGGGGGTATTTGGATGTGCCGGCAAAGCGCTCGCGGCGCTCGTATTCTACGACCCCGGAGGGAAAGCCCACCAGCGGCACCAGGCCGCGCAAAAAAAGGTTGACCTCCCCATACTGCGCCAATTCGCCCAGCACGCGGCGGCTCATCAGGCGGTAATCGGCATGGTTGTAGACGATATCCACGCCGAAAAACTTCATGAGCTTATAGAACGCCTGCGCGCTGTGGCGCTTGAACCACGAATCGGTTTTGCGCGCGCTGCGCACGCCGTAGACGACCTCACAGCCTTCGTAATATTTTTCCAGAAAGCGGTCGATGGCGTCGACGTCATCCTGAAGGTCGGCATCCAGGGAAATGACGACATCCGCCTCGTCCTTGACGGTCATAAGCCCGGCCAAGAGCGCGTTTTGGTGGCCGCGGTTGCGCGAAAGATCCACCCCGTTTACCAGCGGGTTTTCCCGGTGGTAGCGCTCGATGAGCGCCCAGGTATTGTCCTTAGAGCCATCGTTGACGTAGACGATCCGGCTTTCTTGGGCGATGAGGCCGCGGCGCATCAGATCGTTCATTTTTTTCGTCAGCTGCCGGGTGGTTTCGGGCAGCACTTCCTCTTCGTTGTAGCAGGGGATGACAAGATACAGCACTTCGCAGCGCAAGGGGCGCACCTCCTTTGTAGGCTTGTCCCCTTATTATATCGGAACGGACCCGCAAGAGCAAACCGAGCGGCGCGCGAAAAAGGGGAGAATTTTTCTTAAAACCGCGACGGGGAGCCAAAGAAAGGGGGCATGTAGGGGCCGGCAGATAAAATCGACCGAGGCCCTATCTGCCCCAAGGCGAAAAAAACCTTGACAAACCGAGCCGGCGCGCGTATCATGATAATAATTTCATTGCAAAATGCTTTGAGAGGGAACAGACGGGCTTTTCCCAGTTGCAGAGAGCTGCCGGGCGGTGCAAGGCAGTACGGGCGGCGCGTTATCTCACCCTTTAGCAGCCGACTGAACGCCGCGCGGCAAGTAGGAAGGACGGGTTCCTGGCCGTTACCAGACAGGCAAGCGCATTCGCCCCAAAGGGCCGATGCCGAGAACGAGCGGGCAGCCAAGCTGCCAAGTAAGAGTGGTACCACGGAGCATACGCCTTCGTCTCTTTCAAGAGACGGAGGCTTTTTTTATCCGCAAAAACCGAACAGAGAAAGGGAGCAAACGACATGCAAAAACAAATCAAGATCTTTGACACAACGCTGCGCGATGGGGAGCAGTCTCCCGGATGCAGCATGAACCTGCCGGAAAAATTGGAGATGGCGCGTCAGCTTGATCGTTTGGGCGTGGACATCATCGAGGCGGGGTTTGCGATTTCTTCGCCGGATGATTTCGCGGCGGTGCAGGCCATTGCAGGCGTGATCGAGCATGCCAGGGTGGCGAGCCTGGCGCGCGCGCTGAAAAAGGACATCGACCGTGCGTATGAGGCGGTGAAAAACGCCAAGCATCCGGTGATCCATGTATTTTTGGCGACGAGCGATATCCATATGGAATACAAGCTGCGCATGACGCGCGAGCAGGTGCTTTCCCAAATAGAGGAGATGGTAGGCTATGCCAAGAGCCTGTGCCCGGATGTGGAGTTTTCCGCAGAGGACGCCTCGCGCAGCGACAAGGCGTTTCTGGCCAAGGCGTTTTCCGTGGCGGTGAAGGCGGGCGCGACGGTCATCAACGCGCCGGATACGGTAGGGTATGCTACGCCCCAGGAAATGTTTGAGATGATCGATTACCTGGCAAAGCACGTGGAAGGCGTGGAAAATGTGGATATTTCCACCCACTGCCATGACGACCTCGGCCTGGCGGTGGCCAATTCCCTGGCAGCGGTAAAGGCGGGGGCCACGCAGGTGGAATGCACCATCAACGGCATTGGCGAGCGCGCGGGCAATGCCAGCTTAGAGGAGATTGTGATGGGCATAAAGACCCGCCGCGATTTTTACGGGATGGACTGCAACATCGACACAAAACAGATCTACAAGACCTGCAAGCTGCTCTCCTCCATCACGGGCGTGCCCATTGCGCCCAACAAGGCCATCGTAGGGGCCAACGCGTTTGCGCATGAATCCGGCGTGCACCAGCACGGGATGATGGCCAACCGCAATACCTATGAGATCATGACGCCGGAAAGCGTGGGCATTGCGCAGACGACGATGGTGCTGGGCAAGCATTCCGGAAAGCACGCCTTTGCCGAGCGGCTCAATGAGCTGGGCTACGAAGTTGAGGGCGAGGCGCTGGAGAAGACGTTTGCGCGCTTTAAGGAATTGGCGGACAGGAAAAAGACCGTGACGGACCGCGACATCGAAGCGCTGGTATCCACCCAGAAAACCATCGTGATGCCGGTGTATGAATTGGAAAGCTTTGTCATCAGCAGCGGCTCTGCGATCCAGACGATGGCGACGGTATGCCTGACCAAGGACGGCGAATTGAAGGAGGCGGTCGTCAAGGCGGATGGGCCGATTGACGCGGCGTTCTCGGCGGTGGAGAAAATCGTGGGGTCGGATGTGGAGCTGAAAACGTACAGCATCCAGGCCATCACCGAAGGGGAGGACGCGCTGGGCGAGGTTGTGGTGCGTTTGTATAAGGACGGGCACACCGTGACGGGCCGCGGGCTTTCCACCAACATCATCGAGGCTTCGATATTGGCGTATGTCAATGGCATAAATAAGATATATACGGTACAATAAGACCGGCAAAAGCAGGGAAAGGAAGAGACGAACTATGGGTATGACAATGACGCAGAAGATCCTGGCGGCGCATGCGGGCCTAGACCATGTGGAGGCGGGGCAGCTCATCAACGCCAAGCTGGATATGGTGCTGGGCAACGACATCACCTCGCCGGTGGCGATCAATGAATTTGAAAAGGCGGGCTTTACCGGCGTATTTGATAAGGAAAAGATTTCCTTGGTGATGGATCACTTTGTGCCGAATAAAGATATCAAAGCGGCCGAGCAGGCAAAGCAGTGCCGTGATTTTGCGGAGAAGATGGGCATCGTTAATTTTTACGATACTGGCGATATGGGCGTGGAGCACGCGCTGCTGCCGGAAAAGGGGCTGGTGGGCCCCGGCGAATGCATCATCGGCGCGGACTCGCACACCTGCACGTACGGAGCGCTGGGCGCGTTTTCCACTGGCGTAGGCTCTACGGACATGGCGGCCGGCATGGCCACCGGCGAGGCGTGGTTCAAGGTGCCGGGCGCCATCAAGTTTAATCTGACGGGCCAGCTGGGCCAATACGTATCCGGCAAGGATGTGATTTTGCACATCATCGGCCAAATCGGCGTGGACGGCGCGCTGTACCAGTCGATGGAGTTTTCCGGCGAGGGGTTAAAGAGCCTTTCGATGGAGGACCGGCTGTGTATGGCCAACATGGCGATTGAGGCGGGCGCGAAAAACGGCATTTTTGCGGTGGATGAGATTACGCTCGAGTATGTAAAGGGCCGGGTAAACCGCCCGTTTACGGTGTATGAAGCGGACGAGGACGCGGTGTATGACAGGGTGATCGACATCGACCTGTCCGCCATCCGGCCGACGGTGGCGTTCCCGCACCTGCCGGAAAACACCAAGACCATCGATGAGGTGGGGGATATAAAGATCGACCAGGTGGTCATCGGCTCGTGTACAAACGGGCGGCTGAGCGACCTGAAAGCGGCGGCGGAGATCCTAAAGGGCCGCAAGGTGGCAAAGCATGTGCGCGCCATCGTCATCCCGGCGACGCAGAAAATCTATATGGACGCGATGAAGCTGGGGTACTTGGAAACGTTTATCGAGGCGGGCTGCGCGGTATCCACGCCGACCTGTGGGCCGTGCCTGGGCGGCTATATGGGCATTTTGGCAGACGGTGAGCGCGCCGTGGCCACAACCAACCGCAACTTCGTAGGCCGCATGGGCCATGTGAACAGCGAGGTATACCTGGCCAGCCCGGCAGTGGCGGCGGCCAGCGCGGTGCTGGGCAAAATCGCGGGCCCGGAAGAGCTGTAAGGAGGAAAGAGCAGATGAAAGCACAGGGCAGGGTACATAAGTATGGAGACAATGTGGATACCGACGTCATCATCCCGGCGCGGTACCTGAATACGGCGGACCACAAGGAGCTGGCTGCGCACTGCATGGAGGATATTGATAAGGAGTTTATTAAAAAGGTGAGGCCGGGCGACATCCTCGTGGGCGGGTTCAATTTCGGCTGCGGCTCCTCGCGTGAGCACGCGCCCATTGCCATCAAGGAGGCGGGGATCAGCTGTGTGATCGCCAAGACCTTTGCCAGAATTTTTTACCGCAACGCCATCAACATCGGGCTGCCGATTTTGGAATGCCCGGCCGCGTCCGACGGCATCGAAGCGGGCGACGAGGTATCCATTGATTTTGACAGCGGCGTGATCACCAACATTACGAAAAACCAGACCTACCAGGCGCAGGCGTTCCCTGAATTTATCAAGAAGATCATTGCCGCCAACGGCCTGTTGAAATCCATCAAAGAGGGGCAGTAACATGGAAAAGAACATTACCGTCATCAAGGGCGACGGCATCGGCCCGGAGATTGTGTCCCAGGCGATGCGCGTGCTGGATAAAATTGCGGAAAAGCACGGGCATACCTTTCATTATACGGAAATATTGGCAGGTGGCTGCGCCATCGACGCGGTGGGCAAACCCCTGCCGGAGGAAAGCCTGGAGGCCTGCCTAAACGCCGACAGCGTGCTGCTGGGCGCAGTGGGCGGCCCGAAATGGGACCAGGTGGACCAGGCCATCCGCCCGGAAAAGGCGCTTTTGGGCATCCGCAAGGCAATGGGCTTGTATGCCAACATGCGGCCCGCCAAGCTGTTTTCAGAGCTGGCCGGCGCTTCGCCGCTGAGCTGTGAGGTGGCGGGCCGCGGCATCGACATGGTGGTGGTGCGCGAGCTGATCGGCGGCATCTACTTTGGCGACAAGGGCGTAGAAGAGATAGACGGCGAAAAGAGCGCGTATGATGTGATGCGGTACAGCGAGCACGAAATCGAGCGCATTGCGCGCACGGCGTTTGAAACGGCGCAAAAGCGGCGGAAAAAGGTGACGAGCATCGACAAGATGAACGTGCTGTCCTCTTCTCGGCTGTGGCGCGACGTGGTACACCGCGTGGCAAAGGACTACCCGGACGTGGAGCTGGTGGATATGCTGGTGGACAACGCGGCCATGCAGCTGGTACGCGACCCTTCGCAGTTTGACGTCATCGTGACGGAAAACATGTTTGGCGATATTTTAAGCGACGAGGCAAGCATGATTACCGGCTCTATCGGGATGATCCCGTCCTCCAGCCTGGGGGAAACGAAAAACGGCCTGTATGAGCCCATCCACGGCAGCGCGCCGGACATTGCGGGCAAAGACCTGGCCAACCCCATCGGCACGATTTTGGCAGCGGCGATGATGCTGAAATATTCGTTTGATATGGACCAGGAAAGCGAAGAGATCGAAAACGCGGTATCCAAGGTGCTGGCGGCGGGCTACCGCACCGGCGATATCATGAGCCCCGGCAAAACGCAGGTGGGCTGCCAAAAAATGGGCAATTTGATCGTAGAGGCGCTGTAAAGCGGGAAAATAACAAAGGGGGTATTTTTATGGCAAGGACGATGATGGAAATTCCGTTTGCTGGCGACCAGCAGACGGTGGAAACGGCGGTGCGCGGCGTTTTGGTGGCGGATAAGTATAAGGAGATCGACTACAACGGGGAAACGGTTTGGAAGATGGGCACCGGCCTTGCGACCGCGATGCACTTTATCAAGACGGAGTATGCCGGCCAGACGCTGCGGCTATACGGCTGGGTGCAGATCGGCGTAGGGTCCGCAGGCGGCAAGGAACGCGACCTGACCGGCGTGGTGGGGGCGATTCCGAAAAAGTCCGTCAAAAAGACGATGGAAAAGATCCGCGCTGTCATTTCATAAGCATAAACCAGGCCCAGGGCCCGGGGGCATCCCTCCGGGCTTTTCTATGCGCTGCGCGCGGCAAAGGGCCCAAAGAATAGCGGGGCGATGGCGCTGTTTAGGAGGGTTGCTTTTTCCGTTCCTATTTTGCACGCCATTGGCCAAGGGCTTTTTATCGTCTTCCCGTTCTGCCCTTTTGCTGAAACGGAAAAATGGACAGAACGCCCGGCCATCGGCAAAGGGACCCCGGCGGGCCGTATGGAAACGCGGCGCCGGGCGGATGCCGATAAAAAGCCGCGCGCATTCTGCATGCAAGGGCTAGGAAAAAGGCGGGGATTGTGGTAACGTAAAATAAGAACACAATTGTGCGTAAGGAACAAGAAAAGGAAGCGGGGGCAAGACAATGAAGCTGGAAACCGTGGTGCTCAATCGGGAAAGAAACGTGACGCTGAGGGCGTACTTATTGGATACGCCGGCAGACTATGAAAACATAGACAAAAGGCCGGCTGTGCTGGTGCTGCCCGGCGGGGCGTACATGCGCTGCTCTAACCGCGAGGCGGAGCCGGTGGCGATGGCGTTTTTGGCAGAGGGGTATAACGCGTATATTTTGAACTATTCGGTGATGGAGCATGCCGAATTTCCCCACCCGCTGGAGGATGCGGACCAGGCCATGGCGCTGATCCGCCAAAAGGCGGAGGATTGGAACACCGACCCCGGCAAGATCGCCTCCATCGGGTTTTCTGCGGGCGGGCATTTGTCCGGGGCCATGGGCACTATGGGCAAAGAGCGGCCCAACGCGATGATTTTGGGCTATCCTGTGACAACGCCGCATAAGGGCGCGGGGCTGCCCTATCCCATCCCGGGGCTATGCGATAAGGTGGACGAACATACGGTGCCTGCCTTTTTGTTTGCCACGTATGACGACCAGCTGGTGCCGGTGGAAAACACCATCAAGATGGGGCAGGCACTGAGCGATCACGGCGTGCCGTTTGAAATGCATATCTTCCAAAAGGGCAAGCATGGGCTGGCGCTGGCCAAACAGTTTTGCTCGGCCGGCTACCAGGACAACATCAACGACAGCGTGGCGGCTTGGTTCCCGCTGTGCATCAAGTGGCTGGAAACGCAGTTCCACCCCTTCCCGGCAGACCTGGAAAATAAGATCCCGACGGCGCAGGAGGCCGGGGTATACAGCATCGATGTGCTGCTGGACAGCATGTGGAAAAACGAGGCGGTACGGCAGACGGTGCTGGCGATGATGCCCAAGCTGGAGGACCCGCTGTATGCGGACTTTGCCCGGACGTTTTACCTAAGAAAATACAACGAATACTACCCGGAAAAGCTGACCAAGGCGCAGCTTTTGGCGCTGGACGATGCGCTGAGGGCCATTCCGGTGAAATGAAAAGCAGCCCGCGCCAAGCGGGCTGCTTTTTTGGAAATGTGTGTTTTTTTCGTTCAGGCCTGGGCAGTTACCTGGATGACGTTGACGGGGCAGCCCTGTTCTGCGTCCACGCAGGCTTCCAGAGTTTCCGGGGTGGGGTCCTGCTTGATATCCGCCCGGCCGTCGTCCGCGATGTAGAAAACGGCCGGGCAGGTTTCTGCGCACAGGCCGCAGCTGATGCAGCCTTCCCGTTCAATGGTTGCTTTCATGCTATACACATCCTTTCTCATTAGTAGTATGGACGAAGCGCACAAAAGCATACATCGGCACAGGCACACTGCTTGCATTGATTTTTAGCGGTGAATCGGATATACTTTATCGTATCTAATTATACCTATCGAACGCATAAAATGCCGAAACGGCCCGAACGGGGCCGTATTTTATCACGGCATAAAGGGAGAATAGCATGGCAAACTTCAAACAGGCGCTGCGCATGGGCCTAAAGGGCGTAAAGCTGGCGGTGACAAAGGGGCCGAAAACGGCGTGGCGGCTGACCCGCGAAAAGACGCAGCGCATGCAGGCCTGCCGCCAGATGGCGGCGCTGCACATGATCTCTGACGAGGAGCGGGCGCGCCAGAAAAGCGCGCAGTTTGCAAACCCGGTGAAAATCAGTATTTTAACGCCGCTGTACAATACGCCGGAGCCGTTTTTGCGGGCGTTGATAGCGTCGCTCAAGGCGCAGACCTATCCCAACTGGGAGCTGTGCGCGGCGGACGGCAGCGACGATGCGCATGCATATGTGGGGCGCATCTGCCGGGAAGAGGCGGAAAAGGACCCGCGCATCGTATATAGCCATCTGGAGGAAAACGGCGGCATTTCGGACAATACAAACGCCTGTATCCGGTTGGCGTCCGGCGCGTATTTCGGGCTGCTGGATCATGACGACATTTTGCACGAAAGCGCGCTGTACGAGGTGATGCGCGCCATTGAGGAAAAGGGCGCGGACTTTATCTATACCGACGAGGTGAAGTTTGACGGCGACGTTGAAAAGGCCAGCGATTTTAATTTTAAGCCGGGCTTTGGCAAGGATGAATTGCGGAGCCATAACTACATCTGCCATTTCACCTGCTATAGCCGAGCGCTGCTGGAAAGCACGGGGGCATGGTACCGCCCGGCGTTTGACGGCAGCCAGGACCATGACATTGTGCTGCGGCTGACGGAAAGGGCGCGGTGTATTGTGCACATCCCCAAGGTGCTGTATTACTGGCGGGTACATGAGCAGTCCGTCTCGATGGATCTTAGCACCAAGCAGTATGCCGTGGATGCGGCCATCCACGCCGTAGCCGAGCAACTGCAAAGGGCGGGGGAGAAAGGCCAAGTGCGCAGCAACCTGCCGTACCAGACCATCTACCGCATCCGTTACGATGTGGACAAAGAGCCGGTTTCGATTCTGCTGTATGATGCGGCGTCGCCGGAGCAGGCGCAGCGCTGTGTGGACAGGCTGATCCAGAGCACGGCTTGGCGGCCGTTGGAATTGGTGTGCTATGAACAGGCAGCGCCTGAGCGCTGTCCTGAGGGCGTGGCGCTGCATCTGGTGCAAAAGCAGGAGCGGCTGGCGGACAGCTTGGAGGAGATGGCACAGGCGGCCGAGGGCAAGTACCTTTGTCTGTTTGCCTCTGCGCTGCAGCCGGAGGACGAGCATTGGCTGGAGGAGATGGCGATGCTTTGCCAGCGGCCGGATGTATGCGCGGTGGGCGCAAAATGCTATGACGAGAGCGACAATGTGCTGTGTGCGGGCCTGGCGCTGGATGGCGACAAACCGGACAAGATTGCAGCGCTGTGCCGTGGAATACACAGGGACCAGCAGGGCTTTGAGGCCATGCTGCGCTATGTAAGGAATGTGACGGCGCTGGACGGGGCATGCTTTTTGGTAAAGAAGCAGACCTGGCAGGCGCTGGGCGGCTTTCATGCGGCGGACGGTTATGAAACGGTGGAATTCTGCCTGGCGGGCGTAAAGCAGGGGCTTTGGAACGTTTGGACCCCGTTTGCAGAGTGCAAGCTGGCCGAAGCGCCGGCCGCGGGCCCGTGCCGGGATGCCGGGGCGTTTTTGCAGCGTTGGAGCAAGCAGGCCGGGGAGCCGGACCCGTATTATCATCCGAATTTGAAAAAACTGGGGCTGCTGTAAGGGGCCATAGGAGGAAAAGGACATGAGCGTTTCGGAGTTGGCAAAGAAAACGGTATCCACGCTGCGGGAAGAAGGCGTGGGCCGTTTGCTGGAAAAAACGAAAAACTATGTGGGAGCGAGCCTTGGCGGCCACGGGCAAAAGAGCAAGGACAAGGCGTTTATGGATGTTTTGTTTATCAATGGCTGCGATAAAAGCGTACCGCACCCGCCCAGATACCGGGTGACGCACCAAAGGGAGCAGCTGTTGGCCTTTGGCATAGAATCCAACGAGGTATTTTATACCGAATTGCAGCTGGATCAGGTGCGCCATTATCGTTCGTTTGTTTTCTTTCGCTGCCCCTATACCGATATGATCGGCGCCTTTATCGAAAAGGCCAAGCAGCTGAACAAAAAGGTGTTTTTTGACATCGACGATCTGGTGGTGGATACAAAATACACCGACACCATCAAATATCTGGCAACGATGAACGAACAGGAGCGCGCGCTGTATGACGACGGCGTGCGCCGCATGGGCCGCACGCTGCAGCTGTGCGATGCGGCGATCGTGACGACGGAGCGGCTGGCAGAGGAGCTGTCGCAGTATGTGCCGGAAGTGTTCATCAACCGCAACACGGCCTCCGAGAGCATGTTGATTTTGAGCGAGGATGCGGCGTACGAGCGGGATGTATTGCCGTACTTGGAAGCGGACAAGGTGCCGAAAAAGAAGAAAAAGCTGCAAAAACGCGCCATCGAGCGGGCGGCTGAGCGCAAAAAGCACGGCGTAAGCCTGGCGTATTTTTCCGGGAGCCTGACGCATAACGACGACTTTATCTTGATTCAGCCGGCGCTGATCCGGCTGATGGAAAAATACCCCACGCTGGAGCTGCATGTGGTAGGCGAGCTGGATGTGCCCAAGGAGATGGAACCGTACCGCAGCCGCATTGTGGCCCGGCCGTTTGTGGACTGGAAAAAGCTGCCGCAGCTGATTGCTTCCATCGACATCAACTTGGCGCCGCTGGAACAGAGCATTTTCAACGAGGCAAAATCCGAGAACAAATGGGTAGAGGCGGCCTTGGTGAAGGTGCCGACGGTGGCAAGCGAGGTCGGCGCGTTTGCCAGGATGATAGAGGATGGGCAGACCGGCTTTTTGTGCCGGAATGAAGAGCAATGGGTGGAAACCCTGAGCCGGCTGATCGAAGACCAAGCGCTAAGACAGCGGATTGGGCGGCAGGCGTATGAATATTGTAAGAAGCGCTGCGTGACGATGTACACCGGCCGGGGGCTGGCAGAGTTTTTGCAGAGCCGCCGCACGGAAAACATCGCGTTTGTGCTGCCGTCGCTGCAAATCAGCGGAGGGATCATGGTGGCGCTGCGCCACGCCACGATGCTGCAGGATGCGGGCTATGATGTGATGCTGGTTGACAATGGCACGACGGAGGGCTGGTGCCAGTATGAGGGGCATGAGTTCCCGGTGGTGCAGGCCAGAAACGTGCGGTTTGGCCGGCTGGATAAGGCGGTGGCGACGATGTGGGTGACGGAGGCAGTGTTGGAGGCCTATCCGAACATCCGCGACAGGTATTACCTTGTACAGAATTTTGAGACGGATTTTTATGAGCCCAAGGTGCCGCTGCGCATCGGCGCCAATATGACCTATCGTCCGCATGTGCCGATGCAGTTTGTGACCATCTCTAAATGGTGCCAAAACTGGCTGGCGGAGGATTATGGGCAGCAGGCGCGCTATGCGCGAAACGGCATCGATACCAAGCAGTTTGCCCCCAAAAAGCGGGATTTTTCGCAGGGCAAGATCCGCATCCTCATCGAGGGGGACTGCGGCGTATATTATAAAAACGTGGATGAGAGCTTCCGCATTGTGGACAAGCTGGATCCTGATAAATACGAGATCTGGTATATGAGCTATAACGCCAAGCCCAAGGCGCATTACCGGGTGGATAAATTTTTGCACCAGATCCCCTATGAAAAGGTAGCGGAGGTGTATCATCAATGCCATATCCTCATCAAATCCAGCTTTTTAGAGAGCTTTTCCTACCCGCCGCTGGAGATGATGGCCACGGGCGGCTATAGCGTGGTGGTGCCCAACGGCGGCAACCAGGAATATCTGCGGGATGGCGAAAACTGCCTGTTGTATCCCTGTGGGGACGTGGATGCGGCGGTGGCGGCCATCGAGCGCATCGTAAGCGACGAGGCACTGAGAGACAAGCTATATGAAGGCGGCGTAGCCACGGCGCAAAGCCGGAGCTGGCCCAATTTGAAAGCAGAGATCGGCAAACTGTATGATTTGGAGCTTTCGTAAAGCAAAAGGCCCTGCAAAGGCGGGGCCTTTTTGCGTAATAAATCGAATTTTGCAGGCCGCGGAATATGGTATAATAAACTGCGGCTATACGCGAAAAACCTGCCGCCGGCAGGAGGGGGAGAGAAAATTTGCAAGGGATAAAGCGCTTTTTACACGACTATGCCAGGTGGATTGCTGCAGCGCTGGCTGTCGTCTGTCTGGGGCTGGTTGCATATTATATGACGACCACACGCCAAGTGAGAAAGACAAGCGCGGTATGTACGCGAAACGAAGTGACAAACCTAGGGGATGGAGACGTTTTAGAGCAGATGCTGGTGCTCTCTGAGGAAGATCTCCGGATGGAGCAGGCAAAGATCAGCGTTTTGGTAGCGACCTACCAAAACCGTTTTCATAGCGGGGTGCTGACAATGCAGCTTTTGGAGGAAAATGGCCAGCCTGTGAAAAACGCAACGGTGAACTGCGCGGAGATTTCGGACAATGAATCGGTGACGCTGGATACCGAGGGGCTTACGCCGGGGTATCTGTATGTACTTAGAATCGCACTTACTGATTTTCATGACACCACAGGGCTGGTTGGCATTTGGACTGGTACGGCGGGGGAAGAAGAGGACAGTGCGCAAAGCGAAGAGACCCGGGCAATGGGGCAGGCGACTAAAAACGCACAGCCATTGACGGATACGGAGGATGAATATGTCTATGCAACCGTCAAAGGCTTTGAGCGGGAAACGGGCATACAAAGGGCTTATTATTATTTGTGTGGGGCATTGATCATAGGCGCGGTGTTTTTCCTGCTGCCAAGCCAAAGCCAAGAAAAACAGGGGGGGAAGCATTGAGATGAGCCGTCTATGGGATACATGGAAACATTGGATTGCGATCCCCTGGGTACGCTGGGCTGTTCTGCCGGTTCTGCTGTTGGTGCTGGTATTTTTAGTGGAGCTTTTGGGATTTCATGCCAAGCAGCTGAGCCTGCCGGAAGAGCAAAGGGGAAAGGTGCCGGTTACGGTGGAGCAGGTGCGTAGAGAGGCGCTGACGGATCAGGAGCGTGGCTATACCATGACAGAGACGGACAAGCAGACGGCCGCCGCGCAGCCGGCAGAGCAAAACATATACCGGATCAGGGTGAGCCAGGGATACACGAATAAGCTTGCCGTTGAAATGAAGCATCGCGACAAGGAAAGCGGCATTGCGAGATACACCATCAAGTATCACAGGGCAGACGGGATGGAAGGCGAAGGCTTTTCTGCATTGGATGGCCGATGTATCCTGGAAATCGGCGAGGACTATACCGAAATCGGGGAGCAGGTGGATACGATTTTGGTGTTTACAGATGCGAGTGTGCGGGTGACGGGGGCAGCGCTGGACAATACCCTTTTGCTCAGCGGACAGCGGATGCTTTGGATGTATGCTGCGGCGCTGACGGCGTATTTGCTGGTGGCAGGCCGCCGCATCATCGGGCGCAGGCTGGAGATTGGCTTTCTCATCGTGGGGCTGGCAACCGGCCTGGTATGGGTGGCGGCGATGCCAATCAACACCAACTTAACATGGGATGACGGCATCCATTTTGGCAACGCGGATGCGCTGAGCTATGGCACCAATGAGGTGGACCGAAGCCAGGCGGAATATTTGCTGACCAATTTTAGATTGGCGGGGCATATACAGGATACGCAGGAGGACCAGGCCGCGTATATACGGTTTATCGATGAGCTGGCGGAAGATACCTCCGAGCAAGCAGCATACTATACCTGGGAGCTGTGCGATATTGGGTATACGACGCAGAGCCTGGGCATTGCGCTGGGACGCGCGCTGGGGCTGCCGTTCCATTGGCAGTTTATCTTGGGCCGGATGGGCAACATGCTGCTATACATAGGGGTATGTTATCTGGCAATCAAAATGGCGGTCCGGTTTAAAGCGGTGATGGCTACGATTGCGCTGTTTCCAACGGTGATGTGTATGGCGGGCGCTTATGCCTATGATCCTACCGTCATTGCGTTTTCGCTTTTGGGCTGTTCGCTGTTCATAGCGGAAATGTCGCGGCCGGATAAGCGGATGGATTGGAAGCGGGGGGCGCTGATGTTGGCAGCGTTCTGTATCGCAAGCTTCCCCAAGGCTGTGTACATTCCGATGATCCTACTGCTGCTGTTTTTGCCCAAAACAAAATTTGCGGACAGAAGAGCGCACATTAGCTTTAAGGTGGGCGTAGGATTGATCTTCATCATTATGATGTCCTCGTTTGTGGTGCCGGTATTTTTTGTAAAGGGCGGCGGAGATGTGCGCGGAGGCAATGGAGTAAACACCGAAGCACAGCTAAAATTCATTTTGAGCAATCCAGTTGCGTATGCAAAGGTTTTGGTAAAGAGCGTTTTGAATGTGTTGGATAGCTTTGTGATCAACGATACGAGGATGCTCTTACCATATCTATCTCGTGGATTAACAGAGCAATCTCCGACATATTTGTTGGGGACTTTGAATTTGATTTCTACGGGATTGATGTTTTATGTGTTGTTTACGGACAAGCACAAGGAGAAGGGAACCAAGGAGCTGAAAGGCAGCACGAAATGGTGGATGCTGGTGGCCGTCGGCGGCATTGTGGTCTTGATTTGGACGGCGCTGTATCTATCGTTTACTGCTGTGGGAAGCAGCACAATTGCCGGGGTGCAGGGCCGATATTATATTCCGCTATTTTTGCTGGCAGCGGCGATTTTAAGCCCGCGGCACATCAAGAACGAGACAAACCCAGTTCGGTATAACGGCCTGGTATTGGGCCTAAACGCGCTAATATTGTTTGGATGTATTTGGGTTTATTTGATTGCAAGCTTCTGGCTATAAAGAAAACGAAAAAACGGCACGAAACGGTGCCGTTTTTTTGATACAGAAGCATGATTTGCCCGGGCCCAATACAGGTTAGAGCTTGATTTGCGAACGAAGGAAGGCCAAATATTCGGACAGCTGTTTATGCTCTTCCTCTGACAAAGGGCCAAGAAAAAGGCCGGCCGGGCCGTCGGGGGAAGCTGCGGAGCGGCGTCCTAGCAAAAAATCCATAGACACGTTGAAATATTCCGCAACGCGCAGGACTTTTTCTACGGAGGGCGCATTGACATCCCATTTGGAGATCGAACTTTTGGAAAAACCAATGGTCATCTCCAGGCGATGCAAGGAGATATGCTGCTTGGCACAAAGCATTTTAATACGATTCACTAAACTCATGAGACAACGCCCCTAACGAAAAAAATTCGAAAAAAGGAGAAAGACCCTTGAAAATAAGAACAAATGTTCGTATAATATCTTTGCGGCTAAGAGTAGCAGGAACAACATGAGAGAGTGGATCTCGAAACCACAATGTTTTTTTCTATTTTATCATGTGCATGGATAAGAATCAATGAAGCGGAGAGCAAGCGGACATAAGAAAAAAAGACGGCGGCGCCGTCTTTGAAAGGGGGATTAGAGGTAGGTTTTCATTTCCTCTACGTTATCCCGCTGCATTTGCAGCAAGCGCTCCCCCAAGGAGAGCACGGGGGCATCGGCGTTCGCGTTTTGGCGCAGCGCCTTGGTCATATCGATGACGCCCATGGTATTGCCCTGTACCATCATGCCGGCAAGGTGGGAAGGGCTTTTGTCCTTGATGGTCTGGAAATTGATCATCATATTGGTGGAGAGTTTATCAATGGTTTTTTGCCCTTTTAGCTCGTGATCGGCCATTTGAATGACCTGATCGTAGACATCTTGGTAGCGGTTGCGCTGGGCGATGAGGACGGAAAGAAAGGGTTTGTCCTCTACGAGCTCAATCAAGCGCTGGGTAGAGTCCACGCCCATCTGCGCGTTTTGGTAGATGGTATTCAAAAGGCTTGTGGTTTGGCTGGTTTGCATAGATGGTTCACCTCTGATTTTTTTCCTTAGTATGGCAGGCAAAAGGGAATTTTATGCAAAAAGAAAGGATGGGAGCAATGACGCTGGAACAATTAAAGCAATACCGTGCTTGGCGCATTTCGCTGCAATCCATGCGCGCAGAGCTAAAGCAAAGGCACTGCGAGCTTTTGCAGATGGAAAACACGGGGGTATTGGCGCAAAATGAGCAGGCGCGGCAACGGCTGTATGCGCTGGAGGCGCAATTGGCGCAAAGCTATCTGGAAAAGGAGGCGGCGATCCGAGAGGTAGAGCAATGGATAGCGCAGCTGCCCGGCTTTAAGGAGGCAATTTTCCGGCTGCGGTATTTGGATGGGCTGCCCTGGGAGCAGGTGGCGCAGCGCACAGGATACAGCGAAAAGCAGGTATTTTGGATACAGCGAAGGACGATGGAGGAGGACAGACAACGCACGGCCAAGGCCCATGCGACCGCCTAGCACACTGGCAAGGCGGTTCTTTTTTTTGGCAAAAAGAGAACAAATGTTCTTGTTCGTACGCCATCGCACCCGAGGCCATGGCATGATAACCATGCGAGAAGGGAAGCGGCCGGATGAATGAAACACAAGGGCCGGCGCTGGGGGCGCAGGTGCTACCTTTTGACAAAGGGCGCTGGGGGCATAGCACAAACCATAGGACCGCAACGGCGCTGAGCGGCAGCGCGGTTAAAGATAAAATCGATTGCGGGAGGAGAGAACATGGAATTTCTAAAACCAGTACTGGGAGACGCGCTGTACGAACAGGTACAAAGAAAGCTGGAAGGGCAAAAGGACATCAAATTGGCCAACCTTGCTTTGGGACAGTATGTGGACAAGCGCAAGTTTAAGGCCAAGGCGGCGGCGCTGGAGAAGGCGGAAGAGAGGCTCCAAACGTTGGAACAGGCACTAAAGGACAGCCAAGCACGGTATGTACAGACAGAGCTGATCTGTGCGGCCGAGGGCCTTTTGCAAAAGGCGATGAAATGCTTGCAGGCGCGGCAGGCATGAAAGGAAGGGCAAAATGCAGACAAACCAGACAAAAGCGCAGCAGATGGCAGCCGACCTGCTGGCGTACAGGACGCATTATGCAGCGCTGTTTTCCGTCATTGGTACGCGATACGGTATGGGAGATGGAAGCACGACTTTCAATGTACCAAATCTTTGTGGGCGTGTACCGGTAGGGGCGGACAGCACCTATCCATTGGCGAGCATGGGGGATGAAGCGATGCATACGCTGACAGAGGAAGAAATTCCGTCCTTTTCCGGGAATATCGAGATGCACAACAGCAATAACGGAACCAACATATTTGGCTTGAGCGGCATACTTAGCGGAGTAAGAGTTTCTGGGTATTATCGTGACGGGGGAACGAGAAGCGGGGGCGCAAACAGCTATGACACGATCGATCTCTCCTTCGGGGGCGATGAAGCACATAACAATATGCAGCCCTATATGGCTCTAAATTATATCATCAAGGCATAAGGGGAGGGAAACCATGCAGCAGATCAAAAGAGGGAGCCGAGGAGAGCTGGTGGCGCTGGTGCAGCTGATGCTGAATGAGAAGGGGTATAGCTGCAGCAGTGCGGACGGAATCTTCGGGACAAAGACGGAGAGCGCGGTAAGAAGCTACCAGAAAGCCAAGGGATTATCGGTAGACGGGATTGTAGGGACAAACACGTATGCCAAGCTGTTTACCGAATGCCTGTTGAAACGCGGCAGCCGGGGAGAGCTGGTAAAAGCGTTGCAAACAAGGCTGAATGAACAGGGATACG
>ERZ827181.182-NODE-182-length-92937-cov-14.568506_pt1 | contig 92937 bp, 72 predicted proteins | sample MGYA00519778_ERZ827181 | MGnify/ENA primary metagenome ERZ827181 (study PRJEB31778, sample SAMEA3449273) | human gut metagenome | biome: human gut; feature: human-associated habitat; material: faeces | place: United Kingdom | collected 2010/2012 ...
CAGAGGGCTTTGCCCGTCTATGAAAAACCGCCGGCTAGGCCGGCGGATTATTATTTGCTTACGGATTTCCGTTCCGGCAGCGTGCTCTTTTCATTTTCAGTTGCAAACGGCGGGGAAACATGGCATACTGTAGGCAGTATTCACACGGGAGGTGCAGCCATGAAACGCAGCGAGCAACGCGAACAGAACATCCAGCGGGTCATTTGTGTGGCGCAGTCGCTGTTCATTGCCGACGGCATCGCCGCGACGCCCATCAGCCGCATCGCCGAGGCCGCCGGCCTGACACCGACGTCGCTGTATCGCTATTTCCGCAACAAGGACGCGCTCGTCTTTGCCGCGTGGCGCGATGCATTGGCGACGTTTTTCTCGGATTTCATGGCGCAGTATACCCGCGAGGCCGCGTCCTGCAAGACCGGGTATGAAAAGTTCGTCGTCTGCATGCACATCTATTTTCGCACTTATGACCGCCGGCCGGAGTGGTATGACTACACGCGTGAGATGTTCTCCGCCTACTCGGAGAAGGGGACGGGCAACGACGTCAACAATGTCTTCTGGAAGTATTACGACCGCGAGATCCCCGTCCCGGCGCTCAAGGCGCTGCGCGAGGGCGTGGCCGACGGCTCGATCCGGCCGGATGTGAACATCTATGCCGTGTACCAGTGCCTGCTCAACGCATATACCGGCACGACGATCTATGAGAACCTGTCCTTTGGTGTCTCTCCGGTCGCGGTCGTGCAATTCACCGGCGAGCTGCTCGTCAACTACATCAAAAATGAGCCGAGTACACCCGCGTTGTGTAACAAAACTGAAAAAACGCAAGATGTGTAACAAAAGATACAGAGCGGACGCGCCGGTTTGATAAGATAATATCATCAGGTTTTCTTTTTTTTACACAGATGTGTTAGTGGCAGTAACATATGGACAAATACCGCGGAGGTGAGTAGTACGGAGAAGAATAGAACCAAGCGTTCCTACGATTTCACGCCGTGTCTGCCGTTTTGGGATGCGCTCACAAGCTCCCAGCAGCAGATGCTGCGCCTGAACACCATCGTCCGCTCATACCGCGCGGGGGACAATGTGGTGTTTTCCATGCCGGAGCGAAACGGACTTTTCCTCGTGCTCTCCGGCGGACTGCGTGTGTTTATCGCGACGGATACCGGCCGCGAGATCACACTGCTGTCGGTCGTCAGCGGCGGCTGCTGCGTGCTCAACACGCTCGACAGCGCAGAGCCGGGCGACACAATGCCCATCCTGCAGGCGAGCAGTGATGCCGTATTTGCCTATATCAATATCGTTGCGCTGCGTCCGCTTTGTGCCGAGGCCCCGGTCGTGGAGCAGTTTCTGCGCAGCACTGCGGCGCGCAATGTACAGAAGGTGCTCAATAACATTGAGTATTATTTCTTCCACCCGCTGCGCAGCTGCATCGCGCGCGTCGTGCTTGAAAAAGCCGATGCACACCCTGAGGACGGCTTCGCGCGCATCACGCACGAGGAGATCTCGCACCACCTCGGCACGACCAGAGAGGTCATCAGCAGAGAGCTTGAGGGCATGCGCCAGATGGGGCTGCTGCAGACCGGCCGTGGGAAGATCTACGTGCTCGACCGCTCCGCACTCGAGAGTATGGCCAATTTATAGGCAGTTTTTTCTCCGATTTCATAGATGGCAAGGCTGCTTGGAAGCGTGATTTCGCTTCCGAGCAGCCTCTTTTTGTGCTAAACGACACATTTGAATCGGACACGCGGTGAAAAACGGTCAAAATACACAATGAAAAGTCGTCAAACTTGTGACATTCAACAAAACCGCACGGTCATGTTTAATTACGGCCATTTGTGTAACAAATGGTGCAGTAAAGACGGCAAAATGCGCTATATTGATAATTGTCAAACGAAAGCTTCTTTTTTTTCGAAGCAAGTGTTAGTGACAGTAACAGAAGAAACCGTGCAGACGGACTGCACAAAAAATACGGAAAACACATCATGAATGGGAGGTACACAGAATGTATTACAGCAGCGGTAACTATGAGGCGTTTGCAACGCCGAAAAAACCCGAAGGCATCGAGGGCAAGTCGGCTTACGTCGTCGGCACCGGTCTGGCCGGTCTGGCAGCGGCCTGCTTCCTGATCCGCGATGCACAGATGCCCGGCGAGCACATCACGCTCTTTGAGCACCTGCCCGTAGCCGGCGGCTCCTGCGACGGCATCTACGATGCGACCAAGGGCTTCATCATGCGCGGCGGCCGTGAGATGGATAACCACTTCGAGTGCATGTGGGATCTGTTCAAGTCCATCCCGTCGATCGTGAACCCGGGCGAGACGATCTTCTCCGAGTACTACTACCTCAACAAGGAAGACCCGAACTTCTCCCTGTGCCGCGTCACCGAGAAACAGGGCCAGGACGCCCATACCGACCGCAAGTACGGCCTGACGCCCGGCGCCGCCACGCAGCTGCTCAAGCTGTTCATGGCGACCAACAAGTCCCTCGAGGACAAGAAGATCGATGACGTGTTTGACGATGAGTTCTACGCCACGAACTTCTGGACCTACTGGCAGACCATGTTCGCGTTCGAGAAGTGGCACAGCGCCCTTGAGATGAAGCTTTATCTGCAGCGCTACATCCACCACATCGACGGTCTGCCCGACCTGAGCGCGCTGCGTTTCACCCGCTACAACCAGTATGAGTCCATGATCCTCCCGATGTGCAAATACATCACCGACCACGGCGGAAAGGTGCTCTTCGACACCACGGTCACGAACATCGTCTGCGACTGCACCGAGGACAAGAAGGTCGCTAAGAAGATCGAGTACACCCAGGGCGGCGTGGAGAAGGTCATCGAGCTGACCGAGAACGATCTCGTCATCTGCACCAACGGCTGCCAGGGCGACGCGTCCGCTTACGGCGACAACACCCACGCACCGGTCGTGAAGGTCAAGAACGGCGAAGGCCCGTCCGTCGAGATGTGGAAGAAGCTTGCCGCGCAGGATCCGGCCTTCGGCCATCCCGAGAAGTTCTTCAAGGACATCAAGGAGACCAGCTGGGAGTCCTGGACGGTCGACACGGCCAACAAGCAGATCCTCGATGCGATCCAGAAGATCTGCAAGCGCGACCCGCTCTCCGGCAAGGTCGTCACCGGCGGCATCGTCACCTGCCGCGACTCGAGCTGGCTCATCAGCTGGACCATCAACCGTCAGGGTCAGTTCCAGGAGCAGCCGAAGGATCACTGCCTGATCTGGGTCTACGGCCTCAACTGCTGGGACGACAAGGGCGACTTCATCAAGAAGAACATGTGCGACTGCACCGGCATCGAGCTGGCGGCAGAGTGGCTGTACCACATCGGCATCCCCGAGGATCAGATCATGGATCTGGCCACGAACGAATGCAACACCACGCCGTGCATGATGCCTTACGTCACCACGTTCTTTGAGCCCAGAGCCGAAGGCGACCGCCCGAAGGTCGTGCCCGACGGTTCGGTCAACCTCGCGTTCGTCGGCCAGTTCGCCGATACCCCGCGCGACACCGTGTTCACCACCGAGTACTCCATCCGCACCGCGATGGAAGCGGTCTACACGCTCTGCAACGTCGACCGCGGCGTGCCCGAGGTCTGGGGCAGCGTGTATGATATCCGCGACCTGCTCTATGCCACCAGCAAGCTGCTCGATGGCAAGAAGCCGCTGGAGTTCCTGCTCCCGTCGGTGCTGCCGCTGCTCGACCTCGTCAAGGAGCCGCTGGTCAACAACGTCGTGGTGGATCTGCTCAAGAAGTATAATATCGTCTGACGTACCACCCGTTAGATGTCGCATCCCCCTTTGCCCCGGCAGCGAAAGCTGCCGGGGCATCTTGCGCAGTGGGGTGTGCGGCTGCAGTGCGCGGCGACTGAGCAGCGGGGGGAGCTCGAGGGAGAAATGCCCGCCTCGAATGAAATCACACGAAAGCTCGATTGACCGAGCTTTTCCCGGCAGCCTCGGCTGCCGGGGCATCTTGCGCGATCGGATGCACGGCTGTGCGCTGCAGCCGGTCGGTGGGGAAAACGCAAAAAGCGAAGACGCCGCAGCTGCGGCGCCTTCGCTTTTGGATTCCGATGCTATTGCGTTACGACGGGGAAGGAGATGCGCACTGCAAAGCCCGCGCCGCAGTCGGACGCGGCGCTGAGCGTGAGCCCGAGCTCCTTTGCGATCTTGCGTGCGAGGTAGAGGCCCATGCCGGTGGCCTTGCTCTTTTCGTGACCGGAGTCACCGGTGAAGCCCTTTTCAAATACATACGGCAGGTCGCATGCGCGCACGCCCGGCCCGTTGTCACGGACGGTGAGGACGGTCTCGGCCGTACTGCACGTGAGCGAAAACGTGAGTACCGGCGCATCGCTTGTGTATTTGACGCTGTTGCTCACGAGCTGTCCGAGCAGGAAACACAGCCCGCACCGGTCGGTGAATACGGTCTCGTCCGCAAGCCGGATCTCGACCCGGAAGTGTTTTTCCTCCAGCAGCGGGCGGTAATCGTCAAGCACCTCGTCGATGCAGCTGCGCAGTGTCAGGCGCTCGAACCGATAGTCGCGCCGCGCGCCGCGCAGGCGCGCATAGTAGAGCATCTGGTCGATGAACGCCTGCATCCGGTTGCGTGCGTAGTCGAGCTTGAAGCCGACGGCCTCCGGCAGCGTGTCGCGCCGGTTGTCGAGCACGAGCGTCAGCAGCGTCAGCGGCGTTTTCACTTCGTGCGCCCAGAGCTCCACGTAGTCCTCATAGTCGTCCATCTGCGTCTGCAATTGTGCGATGGTCTGCTGCTGCGCGCGCAGCGTTTCGCCGAGCAGATGTGCGCTCTGCGCCTCGCACGGGGAGAGCAGGCGGCACAGCGCCTGTTCGTGCTCCGTATCCGGCGCGGTCAGGAAGGCGGAAAACGCCCGCTCGCGCTTTTTTGCCCGTGCGCAGAGCACGGCGCACACACAGGCGAACAGAAACACCGTCGCCAGCACGATCACGCCGGCGGTGGCGGCAAAGGCTCTTGCGTCCGCCAGCCACAGCAGCAGCGCCGCGAGCGCATCCACGCCCAGCAGCAGCCCCAGCCACGGCAGGTACTGCCGCAGATAGCTTCCGTTACGCTTCATGCGGCACCTCCAGCCGGTAGCCGACGCCGCGCACGGACACGAGCTGCTGGCGCATACCGAGGGACGCCATCATCTTTTTCAGCCGTGTGAGGTTGACCTGCAGCGCGTTTTCGTCGATGAACTCCGTCGTGCCCCAGAGCGCGCGGCTCAGGTCGTCCTTTGAGACGGTCTGCCCGCCGTGCGTCAGCAGCGCTTCAAGCAGCTTGCCCTGATTCGGCGGCAGGACGACGGACTGATTGTGGATGAAGAGCGTGTAGGTCTGCCGGTCGAGCAGGAAATCTGCCCCCTCGAGCAGGTTCGGCCGCCCCTCGTAGCGCTTGAGCACGTTTCCGATGCGCGCCAGCAGCCGCTCTCTGCGGTAGGGCTTGGTGAGATATTCGTCCGCGCCGAGCTCGAGCGCGTGCACCTCGTCACGCAGCTGGTCGCGTGAGGTCAGCACCAGTACCGGCAGGGCGCTGCGCCGCTTGATGTCGCGGCAGATCTGAAATCCGCTCACCTCCGGCAGATTCAGGTCCAGCAGCACCAGATCGGGGGCGAGCGCGAGCAGCTGCCCGGTCACGTCGGAAAAGTCCGTGATCTCCGTGACGGCGTAGTCTGCGCGGCGCAGCATGTCCGCAAGCTCCTCGCGCATGAGCGCCTCATCCTCCACGACGGCGATGTGCTTCATCGCAACGCCCCCTTTCTGCGTTATTCTTCGCGTTCCGGCGCCATCAGGGTCAGCAGATATTTGCTGCTGGAGCGCTTGACGGCCGCCATGTAGATCCATTCTACCACACACAGCAGCAAAATCATAGCTCCGGCGGTGATCATCAGATCTGTCATGCCGCGCTGCGCCTGTGCGGTGAGCATACCGGTGAAGAGCGCGCGCACGCCAAACGCGCTGCTGACCGCCGCCACGCCGACCGGCAGACCGAAGTACCAGTTGATCTGTGCCTTTGCTGCGCGGCAGAGCGTGTCGTGCTCTGCGCCGAGGCGCACGAGCGTCCGGTAGCGGCGCGCGGCCTTCTGCTGGCCCATGAGAAACTGCACGCCGATGATGGTGTTGGCCACGACAAGGAAGATGATGGCGAGATAAATCGTTAGGTAGCTTGCCGCGACGATGTAAAACAGCTCGCGGCCGAGGTTTTGCAGGTAGCTCTCGTATTTCAGGCCGAGCGGATTGAGCAGCGCGTTCATGTCCGCGATGGCGTTCATGAGGCTCTTGCCCTCCGTCATGGACGGGGCGAGCACGCCGTCGAGGTAGACGTCATAGTCGCCCTGCGTGTAGTGCTCGAACGCCGCGTCCGGCACGATGAGCGCGAACAACATCGTGATCGACCGGTCGGTGACGACGCTCACCGACTGCACCTGCCCCACGAGCGTGAACGGTGCACCGTCGATCGTGACGGCAGCGCCGTCCGTGATCAGGCGGTCAAGCAGCGCCGTGTTTTCCGCCGATGACACCTCGCTGTCGCAGTAGACGGCGGCCTCATCGTCCGCAAGCGTCAGCTCCGGCAGACCGGCAGCCGTCAGCAGCCGGTTATAGCTGCTGAGCGCGATGAGGTGCGGGTAGCCCACGGCCTCCAGTATGTATTGCAGCTGCTGCCGCTCGTCGGAGACGGGCATGGCATCGATGGTGCGCTGCAAGGCGGGGAATTTCACGGTGTTTTGGTAGTCCGTGCTCGTGCGCACGCGGCCGATGCGCATCTCAAAGATGTCGGAAAAAGCGCTGTCGAGCCCGTGCGCCGTCAGCGTTTCGCGCACGGCGTCGGCGCTTTTGCTGTCGGTGGGGAAGGTATAGTCGAGCGTGTGCGTCTCGGCTCTGGAGGAGCGCGCGGTCGCTACGCCCGCGCCGAAGCAGCACAGCGCAGCCAAAATCAGCAGCGAACAGATTGCCAGCGCGCCGGAGCGGTGGATGACCGTCTCCTCGACCTGACGGAAGTTAAATACCCGCAGTTTGCCCGCGCGGTCTCCGCGCCGCGCCAGCCGGTCGATAATGACACGCAGCCCGTAAAACAGCAGCAGTGTGCCCGACAGACCGAGCGCGAGCGTGCCCGCCATGTAGCGCAGGCTGCTCCACGCGTACCCGCGGATGGCAAACGTGTACGCACCGGCGAGCAGTGCTGCGCCCAGCACGAGCGCCGCGGCGTAGACGGCGGCGGGGCGCTGCCGCTTTGTGCCCTCCGGCGTCTCTGTGAGCAGCGCGCCGATCTCCTCACGCACGATCTTTCCGCTGAGGATGAGCGAGGCCAGCAGCTTGATCGCAAGAAAGCCCGCAGCCGTCCAGCCGATGGCGGGCAGCGACAGCGCGAAGCGATGCCCCACGATGCCGAGCCCGACGAGCCGCGCCGTGACGAGGCTGATGAGCTCCGAAATGAGCACCGCCGCCGGCAGCCCGATGGCCAGCGCGATGACACTGCTGCGCAGATCCTCCGCCAGCAGCATGCCGAAGAGCGTGCGCCGCTGCATACCGAGCATGAGGTACACGCCGAATTCGTGCCGCCGGCGCGCAAGCTGAAAGCGGTTGGCGTAGTAGACGAGGAAAAACAGGATGCACAGCGTCATGACGTACAGCGCCGGGACGAGCGTCAGCAGCCGGTTCACGGCGTCGCTCTCCATCGTTTTGAGAAACACGATCACATCCTGATGCGACAGGGAGAGAATGATGTAAAACGCGATGATCGCAATGAGCAGGGAGGCAAAAAACAGCCCGTTTTCCCGGCGGCTGCGGCGGCTGTTGCGCTTGACGAGTTCAGAGAACATTGGCACTGCCTCCTCCGAGCTGCGCCATCACGGACAGGATGCGCCCATAGAATGCCTGCTGCGTCTCGTCCGGCACGTCGCGCCGCAGCTCGTGGAAGAGCACACCGTCCTGAATGAAGAGGATGCGCTTGCAGTAGCTCGCCGCGTTGCAGTCGTGCGTGACCATGAGGATGGTCGTGCCGGCGTCCGCGTTCAGACCGGAGAGCTTTTCCATGAGCGCGCGGGCGTTTTTCGAGTCGAGCGCGCCGGTCGGTTCGTCCGCCAGCACGATCTCGGGGTCGAGGATGAGCGCGCGCGCCGCCGCGATGCGCTGCTTCTGTCCGCCGGACATCTGCGCCGGGAACTTGTCGAGCACGTCCGTCACCTCGAGGTAATCGGCGAGCTTCTGCAGCCGGGCACGGCTCTCAGACTCGGACACGCCGTGCAGCGACAGCGGCAGGAGAATGTTCTCGCGGCCGGTGAGGTTGTCGATGAGCTCAAAGTTTTGAAATAGGTAGCCGATCTCCTTGCCGCGGTAGTCGGCCAGCGCCTTGCCGTGCAGCGTCGTGACACATTTGCCATGCAGCGCGACGGCGCCGGCGGTCGGCGCGATGACGGTCGCGATGCAGTTGAGCAGCGTCGATTTGCCCGAGCCGCTGCTGCCCATGATGCCGAGAAACTCGCCCGGCATGACCTGAAACGAGATGCCGTCGAGCGCGCGGGTCAGATTCGGCTCCTTGCCGTAATATTTCTTCAGGGCTGCAATTTCGAGAATGGGTTCCATTGCATGTACCTCCTTTGCTTTCTGCTGCCATGGTACAACACCCGGCGCGGAAAATCCACTTACAGTGGCTGAAAGGATTTTTCGCCCGGCTTGACAGCTGCGCGGCGGCACGATATGCTGAAATCATGGCCCCGCAACCACTGGTTGACACATTTGACAGTCGCCTTGGTGGCGCGCAACCGGCTAATTTGATATCCTGTCCTCAGCCGGAAACGGAAAAACAATACGGGAGGAAGCCGATTATGATACTGGCAGATAAGATCGTGACCCTGCGCAAGCGCGCCGGCTGGTCGCAGGAGGAGCTGGCGGCGCAGCTGGGCGTGTCGCGCCAGTCGGTGTCGAAATGGGAGGGTGCGCAGTCCGTGCCCGATATGCAGAAGGTCGTGCAGATGAGCCGCCTGTTCGGCGTCACGACCGATTACTTATTAAAAGAAGAGCTCGGCGAGCCGGAACCGGCCCCGGCCGAGTCGGACGCGCCGCTGCGCTGCGTGACCATGGAGCAGGCGGCGGACTATCTGGCGCAGCGGCAGGCGGCCGCGCCGAAGCTCGCGCTGGCGACGCTGCTGTGCGTGCTCTCGCCGGTGGCACTTCTTTTGCTTGCCGCGCTCAGTGACCGGCCGGGCGCGGCTATTTCGGAAAATACGGCGGCGGGCATCGGCCTGTGCGTGCTGCTGGTGCTCGTGGCGGCCGCGGTGGCGGTGTTTATCACGTGCGCTGCACAGGTGAAAGCATATGCCTTTTTGGAGAGCGAACCGTTTGAGACGGCCTACGGCGTGACCGGCATGGTACGCGGGCGACGGGCGGCATTCGCACCGCGCCACACGCGCGGGAAGGTCGTGGGCACGGTGCTGTGTATCCTGTCGGCAGTGCCGCTGTTCATCGCCGTCTGTCTGGACGGGTCGGACCTGCTGTATGTCGGGGCGGTCTGCCTGCTGCTCGTGCTGGCGGGTGTTGGCAGCGCGGTGTTTGTCTATGGCGGCGTGTGCTGGGCAGCAATGGACCGCCTGCTCGAAGAGGGTGACTATGTCCGGCCGCGCAAGCGGCAGAACGGCGTTGTCGGCGCGGTCAGCGGCATCTACTGGCTCGTGGCCACAGCGGCGTATCTGCTTTGGACGTTCGGACCGTGGTGGGACGCGCAGCCGCAGGACACATGGATCCTCTGGGCGGTCGCGGGGGTGCTTTACGGCGCGGTCATGGCGCTCGTGCGCGGGATCCGAAAATGATGTGCCTGCAGGGGAATAGAAAAAGAAAAGAGCCGCAGGCGGCTGCCTGCGGCATTTGCGATTCTTATTCAGGAATGTTATAGCGTGTTCTCGCCGGTCTCGAGACCGATGACCTCGTCCACCGGCAGCGAGAGGATGATGCCGTGCGCGTCCGTGCGCAGGCCGCAGGCGTCGCTGATGGCGTTCATGACGGCGGCCTTTTTCTCGCGCGGCGTGACGATGATGACGAACTCCTCTTCCTCCTGCATGGAGATGCCGAGCTTGCGGCTGATGCGCTCGGAGTTCTGGCGGCGTCCCTTGAGGATCGTACCGCCCATGGCGCCTGCGCTTCTGGCGGCGTCGATGGCGTCGCTGCTGTAGCCGTTGCTGAGCGCGACCCAGATGGCGGCGTAACCTGCGCCGGTTTGCATATCGGACATTTCGCTACACACCCTTTCTTCGATCTTCTGTTCTATGGTCTCGCGCAGCTGGTCGTTCATGAGCTGGAGCAGCGGCCGCTGCAGCCCCGTGATCGGGATCGTCAGCACGATGCCGCCGCCGCGCTTATGCAGCGGGATGCGCTGCTGCAGCGCATCGAGCAGGTCGCGCACGAGAAACTTCGGCAGCAGCCCGATCGTGAGCAGGCGGCTGCTGCCGCTCAGCCCGAAGATGTCGAGCATTTCCGACGGCGCCGTGCCGTGTCCCTGACACTGGTAGTAGATCGGGATGCGGAAATTCTGAAACGTCTGCTCGAGCTTGCGGCGGTATTCATGGTTCGTGATGATGAGCACCATGCGCGGTGCGAGTCGGTTTTCGGAATGTATCATATCTCTTCGTCCTCCAGGTCGATGACACCGTCATCGGGCAGCAGGTCAGCTTTGTCCTCGGCCACGGCTTTGGCTCTATGTACGTAAATGACGCCCATGATCTGAATGGCGACCGGCGGCGCGAGTGCGACGAGCGCCACCACGCCGAAGGCGTCCGTGACGACGCTGCCGCCGAGCGCGGTGCACGCGCCCATGGCCAGCGGCAGCAGGAAGGTAGAGGTCATGGGTCCGCTCGCCACGCCGCCGGAGTCGAAGGCGATGCCTACGAACACGGACGGGACATAGCGCGCGAGGATGAGCGCGAGCGCATAGCCCGGCACAAGGATCCAGTAGATGCTGATGCCGGTCAGCACGCGCACCATCGACAGCATCACCGCGCAGGCCACGCCGATGGACAGCGCCGTGTTCATCATGCTCTGCGACACCGTGCCGCCGGTGACATCCTCAACCTGCTTGTTGAGCACCTGTACGGCGGGCTCCGCCTTGACGATGTAGTAGCCGATGAGCGCGCCGATCGGTATGAGCACCCAGCGGTACGTGCTGTCCGCCAGGCCTGAGCCGAGCAGGTTGCCCACGGGTGTGAAGCCAATGTTCACGCCGGTCAGAAACAGGATCAGACCGATGACGGTGTACAGGAAGCCGACGCCCGTGCGCAGCAGCTGCCGCCGGCGGTAGTGGTGCGTCAGCAGCTGGAACAGCACGCACACTGCTACGATCGGCAGGATGCTCAGCAGCACTTCCTTCGCGTAGTCCGGCAGGCCGATGGCGAACTGCTGCGCCACGTCACGCGTTGTGACGACCGGCGCAATCTCCACGGCGGAATAGATCGCATCGCTCGGGTGGTAGAAGATGCCGAGCAGCAGCACCATCAGGATCGGTCCGACGCTGCACAGCGCGACCAGACCGAAGCTGTCGTCATCGTGCCCCTGCGCGGTGCGCAGCGCCGACACGCCGACGCCCAGCGCCATGATAAACGGCACGGTGATCGGCCCCGTCGTGACGCCGCCGGCGTCAAACGCGACGGCGAGAAAATCCTTCGGGGAAAACAGCGTCAGCGCAAACAGCAGCGCGTAAGCGATCAGCAGACACTTTGCCAGCGACGCGCGATAGAAGATGCGCAGCACGGCCAGCGCCAGAAAGACTCCTACGCCGACAGCGACTGTCCAGATCAGGACGTTGTTGGGGATGGACGCGACCTGATTTGCCAGCACCTGCAGATCCGGCTCTGCGATGGTAATGATCGTACCGAGCGCGAACGACACGAGCACGACCAGGATGACCTTTTCACGTTTTGCCAGCGTCTTGCCGACACCCTCGCCGAGCGGGGTCATGGACATTTCGGCGCCGAGCTGGAAAAAGCCCATGCCGAAGATCAGCAGCACGGCGCCGGTCAGAAACAGCGCCAGCGTGCCGATCTCCATCGGGACGAGCGTGATGCTCAGCACCAGCACGATCAGCGTGATCGGCAGGACGCTGGAGAGAGATTCCTTTACTTTTTCTTTCAGCTTTTCATTCATACGGTTGCGGTGGTCCTCCTTTCGCGGGGTTCAGGATCGCTGCACGACCGCATTGCAGTCCGTCAGGTACGGTTGAGAATGGCCATGAACTCCTCGCCGGTGATGGTCTCCTTCTCGTAGAGATACTTGGCCAGCTCGTCGAGCTTGGCGCGGTTTTCGGTGAGGATGACGACGGCCTTGGCGTGCTCTTTTTTCACGAGCGCGACGACCTGATGGTCGATCCGCGTCTGCGTTTCGGCCGAGCAGGCGAGGGAGGCATCGCCGCCGAGGTACTGGTTTGTGACCGTCTCGAGCGCGACCATGTCAAACTCCTCGCTCATGCCGTAGCGTGTGATCATGCCGCGGGCGAGCTTCGTCGCCTGCTCGATGTCGTTGGACGCGCCGGTGGAGACGATGCCGAAGCGCACCTCCTCGGCGGCGCGGCCGCCGGTGAGCGTGGCGATCTTGTTTTCCAGCTCCTCTTTCGTCATGAGGTAGTGGTTGCCCTCCTCGACCTGCATGGTGTAGCCGAGCGCGCCGGACGTGCGCGGGATGATGGTGATCTTCTGCACGGGGGCGGAGTGCGTCTGCAGCGCGGCAACGAGCGCGTGGCCGATCTCGTGGTAGGCGACCGTCCACTTTTCCTTGTCGGTGAGGATGGCGTTTTTCTTCTGATAGCCCGCGATGACGACCTCAATGCTCTCCTCAAGGTCGGACTGCGTGGCAAAGCGCCGGCCGTCGCGCACGGCGCGCAGCGCGGCCTCGTTGACGATGTTTGCAAGCTCTGCGCCCGAGGCGCCGGAGGCCATGCGTGCGATCTGGCCGAAGTCCACGTCCTCGGCGACTTTGATCTTGCGGGCGTGCACCTTGAGGATCTCCTCGCGGCCCTTGAGGTCAGGCAGCTCCACGGGCACGCGCCGGTCAAAGCGGCCGGGCCGCGTGAGCGCGGGGTCGAGCGATTCGGGGCGGTTCGTGGCGGCGAGGATGATGACGCCATTGTTGCCCTCGAAGCCGTCCATCTCGGTCAGCAGCTGGTTGAGCGTCTGCTCGCGCTCATCATTGCCGCCGAGCTGCCCGTCGCGCTTTTTGCCGATGGCGTCGATCTCGTCGATGAACACGATGCAGGGGGCTTTCTCCTTGGCCTGCCGGAACAGGTCGCGCACCTTCGATGCGCCCATGCCGACGAACATCTCCACGAATTCCGAGCCGGAGATGGAGAAAAACGGCACGTTTGCCTCGCCCGCAACGGCCTTGGCCAGCATCGTCTTGCCGGTTCCCGGAGGGCCGACGAGCAGGATGCCCTTGGGCATGGACGCGCCGATCTCCTGATACTTCGACGGGTCGTGCAGATAGTCGACGATCTCGGTCAGGTTCTCCTTGGCCTCGTCCTCACCGGCGACGTCGGAAAACTTGATGCCCTCGGCGGACTTGACATAGACCTTTGCGTTTGAGCCGCCGAGCCCGAACATCATGGAGTTCGGCCCGCCGGCCTTGTTCGTCATGCGCTTGAGCATGAACTGGCCGAGGGCGACAAAACCCACGATCGGCAGCAGCCATGTCAGCAGAAACGACAGAAACGGCGACATCTCCTCGACGATCTCGCTCGAAAACTCCGCGCCGGAGTCCTTCAGGCGGTAGATCAGGTCGGGATCGTCCATCGGGCCGGTCTTGTAGATCTGGGTGTCGTCTTTGTTCGTGAAGAGGATCTGGTTGTCCTGCACCTCCACGCGGCCGATCTCTTTGTTCTCCGTCATGGTCATGAACGTGCCGTAGTCGACCTCCTTGACCTGCCGCTGGCTCAGCCACGGCACAGCGAGGAAGTTGATGAGCAGCAGCACGAGCAGCGCCATGGCGTAGTAATACAGCATCAGCTTTTTCGGGCTTTTTACTTCATTCATGCGTATGCTTCCTTTATTCAAAATATATGTGTACTGCGTGTGCGTTTTCCGGACTCGTGTAACGTAACTTTAGTTTACCACAGCCGGAAACGCCTGTCCAGTGAATAAACTGTGTACAGCGTGTACAAAAAATACCCGATCCGCCGGTAAAGAGACAAGGAAACCGGAATCTGTGCAGCAAATGTTACGGAAGAATACACCTTGCACCTGTATGATAGTTTTATAACAAAAAGCGTTCCGAACCGACGGGAGGGATCACGCGATGGAGATGCTTCTTTACCAGAGCACGCAGTTTCGCGACGTAAAAAAGATCTTGGACCGCGCGCACGGCTTCGCGGGCCTTTTGACGGCCGGCGGCATCGAGGCGTCGCGGCTGGACATGCCCTTCGTCTGCGATCAGAAGGTGCTCTCACGCTATGACGATGCGTGCGGCGATGTCCGCCGGATTCTTGCCATGCAGCTCGGGCTCGAGCTGCCGAAAGGCTTTTCCATCCCGTTGGAGGCCGAGGATTTGGCGGTCTTTTTCTCGCAGCAGTGCTCGCTGCGGCAGATGCAGGACTACCTCGCGCAAAAGCGCCGGCAAACGCAGGCGGATATTGCCGTCTGGCTGCGCGAGCGCCCGTGGGATACCCATCCGGTCACGGCGGCACAGGCTGCGGCGCAGAATTTTGTCTTTGATGCTGCGACCGGCCGCATCGGTACGGACGGCTGCTTCAACGCCGGCACGGTGCTCGAGCTGCCCTCGTCGGTCGACGGGGTGCGCGTGCGCACGCTCGCTGCCTATGCCATGGTGTCGTACACATATTTAAACACGCTCGTCATTCCGGACAGTGTCGAGACGATCGAGCCATATGCGTTTTATGATAAGGTGCACTTGCGCCGGGTCAATCTTCCGCAGGGGCTCACCGTTATCCCGGAGGGCGTGTTCTCGCGCTGCATCGGTCTGACGGGCATCGTCATCCCGGACAGCGTCCGCGAGATCCACGACGAGGCGTTTTACCAGTGCAGCAATCTGGACACGGTCGTCATCCCCGACGGCGTGGAGCGCATCGGCCGCTGCGCGTTTTTGAATGTGCGGCGCGTCATTTACCACGGCGGCGCAAAGGGCTTTCCGTGGGGCGCCGTGCGCGGCAACTGAGAAAGGCGGAATGAGATATGCATACGCTGCAATATGAGACCGCCGTCTGCGGCGGCAGCAATCTGAAAGCGCCGATGAAGCTCGACTTCCTGCGCTCGCTCTGCGCGCAGGAGCGCCATGCGTGGCCGGAGGTCGTGCTCTGCCGGGTCGAGGGCGAGCCGCTGCCCGTGTGCTGTCTGAGCGAGGCGGCGGCGGGGGACCTGTTCTCGCGTGTGGGCATCGTGTCCGCGCCGTCTGAGGCGCTCACGGCGCTGCTGCGCACCGCGCCCGTGCGGGCACGGATCACGGCACTGTGCGATTCTGCGGGCGAGCCGTGCGACAGCGACACGCCGGATGTGTGGGGCTTTCTCGCCGAATACCGCTGTGGCGACGCACTCAGCGCGGCGGTGCGTGCGGCGATCGACGGGGCGGCGGCGCGCGGATGTGCGAGCGCGGAGGCACTGACCGCACGCGCCGAGTACCTGCTCGAGCAGGCTGTGCCGGAGGCGATCATCCTGCGCGTGTTCGCCGGGATGTTCTCTCTGCCGGAGTACCCCGAAATGGTGCCCGATCCGCCGGTGCGCTATGTGCAGGCCGACAGCTTCGGGGCGCTCACGCGCGCGCTGGCCTACCGCCTGTCGGGGCTGCATCTGCGGCTGGTCGGCAGCAAGGGCTGCGGCAAAAACACGCTCATCCAGACGGTGGACTGGCTGCTCAACGTGCCGCAGTACCGGATGCAGGGCAACGCCGAGCTCGACAAGCTCGACCTGCTCGGCGGGCCAACGATCGAAAACGGCACCATGCGCTATCGCCTGAGCGATATGCTGCGCTATCTGGCCGCGGGCGCGGATGTCGTGCTCGACGAGGGCAACACCATCAAGCCCGAGTGCGCCGACGTGCTCCACTCACTGACCGACGCCGCGCGCCAGATCCAGGTGCCCGGCTACGGTCTCGTGCAGATGCACCCGCATTCGGCGTTCACGATCACGATGAATGAGGACTACGCCGGCACGAACTTTATGAACGAGGCGACGATCGACCGCTTCACGCCCATCCACATCGCAGAGCCGGAGACCATTGTGGACGTGCTGCGCCGCGTCGTGCCCGAGGCGAGCGGCGCGAGCCTGAACATCTGCGACTATGTCTACTGTGCCATCCGCGACCGCATCCGCAGCGCCGGCGGCCTTGAGCCGGACGCGATGACGATCCGCGGCTTTATCGATGCCCTGCGTGCAGAGCCGCTGCTCGGTCTGCGCTGGGGCTTGCTGGACAACGTGGCCTCCAAGCCGCAGGACGCCTATACCCGCCTGCAGCTGACGGAGCTTATCGAGAGCATGGTGCCGCAGGATGGACGGATTTGACGCCGCGCTGGCGCGCTACCGGGCGTTTCTCGCAGCCGAACCCATCGCGCCGCTGCTCCGGCGCAGCCTCGCGCTGCTTGTGCCGGACAACATCCGCATCGACACGGTCACGCCGGACGACAGCCTGCGCTGCACGACGGACGGCACGTCCGTCACCGTCGGCGGGGCTGCATATCTGCTGCGCGCGGATTTTGATGTCCGTCACTGGACAGCTGCGCTGCGCGTACTGCTCGCGCGCGAGCTTCAGCACGACGGCAGCTCCGACCGCGACGTGTGCGCGGCGGTGCGTGCATTTTCCGGTGTGTATTTTCACGAGCACTATGCCATCGCGCCGGAGCTCGGCGCGCTGCTCGGTCACCGTATTCTGAACATTCTGGAGCAGGCGCGCACGGATAACATCCTCTGCCGCCGCTTTCCCGGCTATCTGCCGCTGCTGCGCTTCGTGTGCTATGCGCAGCTGGACGCCGCCGCGCCCGGCAGCGCGCTCGAGGCACTGCTTGACGAGCTGGAGGCGTTCGCCCTCACGGGCATCCCGTGCCGGACGCCGGCGCTGCAGATCGTGCATGCGGAGGTGGAGGCGGCGATTCTTGCGCCCTCTGCCGCCGCGTGTGCGCAGCATTGCCGCCAAACGCTCACGACGCTCGCGCCGGAGCTTGTGCGCCTGTGCCGCGAGGCGGACGATGATGCCCGCGCGCGCATCGCATCGCAGTGCGTGGATTACGCTTTCAGCGAGGCCGAGCGCGCGGAGGCCCTCGGTGACGGCTGCGACAGCAGACTCCGCCTGCGCAGCGAGGCGCAGGACGCGGCGTGCAGCGGCCCCTCCGCCGACGGAGAGGACACCGAGCTGGACAAGGGCGACAGCGCGGGCGGCGGCAGCGGGGATAATTCCGAGCGCTATGGCGACATGAGCGGCAGCCTTGCGAGTCAGGAGATCAAGTCGAGCGGCTCTGCCGGTACAAACGGCAGGGAGGACCGCGGGCGCTCGTCGAGCGTCGGCCGCAGCGGAAACCACGGGCAGAGCGGAGCAAGCGCCACCACGTCGGACGGCGTTTCCGCCGCGCAGAAGGCCGCCTCCGGCGGGCCGGAGAGCCTGCGCGAGGTGCTTGGCACGGGCTGGAGCGCGCACCGCGGCTTTGCGCTCAGCACGGCTGAGATGGACGCCATGCTCTCAAACGCCGCGCAGGAGCTCACACGAGAGAGAGAGATCGAGCGGCAGCTGAGCGTTGCCGCGCCGCACGCCGCGCGCCTGGACGCAGGCGAGCGGCAGGAGCTCGCCGCGCGCTACACCGGTCTGACCTTCACCGAGACGTATATCACGCCGTCCGGCGGGCGGCTGCCGCCGGCGTTTTCCGAGCGTGCCAAGGCGCTGCATCACCGGCTCGACAAGCTCCTGCGCCAGCAGCGTGAGCGCAGTGCCGGTCAGCGCACCGGTGCGCTCTCGCAGCGCGAGCTGTGGAAGATCCCGCTCGACGCCAAGGACGTGTTCCGCCGCAAGGCGCCGCCGTCGCAGCGCGAGACGGCGTTTTACCTGCTCATCGACCGCAGCGGCAGCATGGGCTCCGGCGTCGGCGGCGGGCAGTCCAAGCTCTTCACGGCGCTGGCCACGGCCGCGATCCTGGAGGAGGCGCTCAAGGGCATCGCCTATACGAAGATCGTCGCCTTTGACGGCGGTACGAACGCTGCGGAGCACTGCGTCATCAAGGATTTTGAGCAAAAGGAGCTCGGCAACCGCTGCATCGATGCCATGACCCAGATCGCCGCCGGAAACGGCAATAAGGACGGCTATTCCATCCGCGCCGCCGCGCTCGATCTCGCCAAGCGCACCGAGCGCCGCAAGATCCTCGTGGTGCTCTCCGACGGTCTGCCGTCCGGCTATTTCAGCGAGGCGGAGGCGATCGACGACGTGCGCACGGCCGTACAGGCGGCGCGCCGCAGGGGACTGCTCGTGATCCCGATCATCTACACCGCGCGCACGGACGAGAACGTGGACGCTTACCGCCGGATGTATGAAAAGAGCATCCTCTTTGCCGATTCCGTGGGTATGCTCGGCGAGTTTGAGCGCCTGCTCATGAAGCTCGTGCGCTGAACGGCGGACGGCGCGGCACACACAGGAGAAAGAAATACCCCGACGATAGCAGATCGTCGGGGTATTTGGCTGTCTGCGCCACATGAAAACGCAGACCAAACCGGTGAAGGAGTGTGAATGGGGGAAGGGGAATTGTGGATGAAAGGGTGCGTGCAGCGTATATGAAAGGCTCATGTGTGGGCGTGATTGGCTGATGCTCTGAGCGGTATGGGATTTGTCCTCACATGGAAGCGGCATGCCTCACGGGATGGTGCTCCACAGGGCGGATGCCCTGTGGAGCGAGGGGGGAGACGGGAAGAAGAAAATGACTTAAATAAGATTCTTTTCCTTCAGGTCTGCGATCTTGGCGTCATCATAGCCGAGCAGCTCCTTGAGGATCGTGTTCGTGTCCTGACCGAGGCTCGGAGCGCCGCGCCAGACCTGGCCCGGGGTGCCGGACATCTTGGGGACGATGCCGAATGCGGTGACTTCCTTGCCGAGCGTCTGATCCTCGTACTTGATGAAGTCGTTGCGCTTCTGATAATGCTCGTTTGCGAGGCAGTCCTTTGCGCCCATGACACGGCTGCACGGGACCTTGAACTGCGCCATTGCGTCCTCGATCTCCTGTGCGGTGCGGGCTGCGCACCATTCGATGGTCTTTGCGTCGAGCTCTCTGCCCTTCTCGGAGGCGACGGCTTCGATACCGGAAGAGCAATCCTTGTAGTTGAAGTACTCAAGGTCGAGATTCATTGCCTGAATGGCTCTCTTGTAGACGCCGGGGCCGAACGCGCCGAGCGCGACATCGTAGCCGTCCTTGGACTTGAACAGGCCGTAGGGCTGGAAGGCTGCGGACTTGTTGCCGGAGCGGGTGTTCTCGCGGCCGGCCATGGTGTAGGAGGTGTACAGGTCGCAGCAGTAGCTCGCCTGAACCTCGAACTGCGCGATGTCAACGATCTGGCCGTCGCCGCCCTTGAGGACGTTAATGTATGCAGCCAGAACCGCAAACACGGCGGCGTATGCGGAGGTGAAGTCATTGAGCCAGGGCTTGCCGACGACGGGATCGCCGCCCTTTTCGCCGTTGAGGCCCATCCAGCCGGAGAACGCCTGACCGATCATGTCGTAGGATGCGCGGTCGCAGTACTCGGGCAGGCCGCCGAATCTCGGGTTGCCGTAGCCGCTGATGTGGGCGATGATGAGCTTGGGGTTCACCTCGAGCAGCTCCTCGTCACGGATGCCGAGCTTTTCGAGCCAAACCATGTTCTCCATGAACACGTCGGCTTCCTTAATCAGGCCGAAGAACAGCTCCTTGACCTCGGGATGCTTCAGGTTCAGCTCAAGGGAAAGCGAGAGCTTGTTGCGGCCGTCCTGTGCCCAGGAGGTGCTGACGGTCTTGCCGTCCTCTTTTGCAAAAGGAGCGAGGACACGGAGCGTGTCGCCGACGCCGGGGCGTTCGATGTGGATGACCTCTGCGCCGAAGTCGGCAAGCAGTGTGGCTGCGTAAGGCATTGCGATCAGAGAGCCGGAATCGATCACGCGCATGCCTGCAAAAGGACCGTACTGAGGGATGATCTGTTTACGTTCGCTCATTTGAATGATCTCCTTTTGTAATAATATTTTTTTAACAAAAAAGTCTCGTGATATGCTGCGGCCGCCGGGGGTGCGGTGACCGCAGCGTGCGCCTGTTATGCCCTGCGGTTTTTGATCTCTGCGATGACGGCAGGCAGGACGGCCTTGAAGTCGGCCACTGCGCCGTAGTGGGAGATGTCAAAGATCGGAGAGGCTGCGTTGTGGTTGATGCTGACGATGCACTTGGCGTTCTGCATGCCGACCTGATACTGCACGGAGCCGGAGATGGCGACGTTGATGATCATGTTGGGCTTGACGGCGGTGCCGGACTGGCCGATCTGAGCATCGTGCGGCAGAAATCCGTTGTCGACCAGGGGTCGGGAGGCGGCAAGCTGACCGCCGAGGAGGTCTGCAAGCTCCTTGAGAAGCGCGAGCTCTGACTCGTCCTTTACGCCTCTGCCGCCGGCAACGAGAACGTCTGCGTGATCGATGGGTACGCCGGTAACGACCTTCGGCTCGACATTCAGCACCTCGTAGCACGCCTCCTTGTCGACCGTGACGTGCTCCGTGATGACCTCGCCCTTGCGGCTCTCGTCCGGCTCCAGGGGCGTGAAGATCTTCGGACGAACGGTCACCATCTGCGGCCGGCACTCGAGGATGACGATGTGCGCAAGGATGCTGCCGCCGTATGCGGGCGTGGTCTGATAAAACACGTCATCTTCATCGTAGCCGAGGTCGATGGCGTCGGCAGTGAGGCCGGTCTTGAGGGAGATCATCATGCGCGGCGCAAAATCGCGGCCGAGGCTGGTCGCCGGATACATGATGATCGAGGGCTTATACTTCTCCGCAAGCTCGGTGAGTGCCTGCTGATAGGGCCTTGCGCTGTAGGATGCAAGGTTTTCGTGCTCTGCGACGATGACCTGATCGGCACCGCCGGCGATGAGACCGGCTGCCAGATGCGCGACCTTGCTGCCGAGAAGGACGGCAGTGATCGCTTCACCGTTATGCGCCTTGAGCTCCTGCGCCTTTGCGAGCAGCTCGTAGGTCACAGGATTGAGCGTTCCGTTTTGCTGTTCGGCAAATACCCATATGCCTTTGTAATCTTCCTTAGCCATTTGCCAAACCTCCTCAGACCAGGTGCTCTGTTTCGAGCATGTCAACGAATTTTGCTGCGATCTCTTCGGCGCTGCCCGTAAAGTAGGTAGTGTCGGTATTGCGCTTGGGCGGCTCGAACACGACCTTGGTAGACGACGGGGAGCCGGGGATGCCGGTCTGCGCCGTGTCTGCGCCGAGATCCTGTGCGTCCCAGACGGCACGGGGCTTTTTGAGCGCTTTCATAATGTTGATCGGCGTGGGATAACGGGGCGTGTTGATCTCCGCTGTTACCGTCACAAGTGCCGGGAGTTTTGCGCGCACCTTCTCGGTACTGTCCTCGAGCACGCGGTCGCAGTAGACCCAGCCGTCTTTTACATCGATGCTCGATGCAAGGGTAACCTGCGGGATGCCGAGAAAGGCTGCGGTCGCCGGACCTGTCTGAGCGGTGTCGCCGTCAACGGCGTGGCGCCCGAACAGCAGCAGGTCGTAGTCGCCGATCTTTTCGGCGCCTTTGGCAAGGGTGTAAGCGGTGGCGAGGGTGTCTGCGCCGCCGAAAGCACGGTCGGACAGCAGGTATGCCTCGTCGCAGCCGAGCGCAAGCGCCTTTTTGAGCACGTCCTCTGCCTGAGGAGGCCCCATGCTGATCGCAACGACCGTTGCGCCGTACTTTTCCTTGAGCTGGATGGCGGCCTCGACTGCGTTTGCGTCGAGGGGGTTGATCATGCTGGCAACGCCGTCGCGCTTCAGATTGCCGCGCTCGTCAAGCTTGACATCGTCCGTGTCGGGTACCTGTTTTACGAAGACAAGTATTTTCATCTCTATCTCTCCATTTGCTCTGTGCTGTGTACCGGTCATCCAAGGACGGAGCCGCTGATGACCATGCGCTGGATCTCACTCGTGCCCTCGCCGATCTCGAGCAGCTTCGCGTCGCGGTACAGACGCTCGACATGGAACTCTGCGCTGTAGCCGTTGCCGCCGAGCACCTGAATGCACTCATCGCAGATCTCCTTGCACCATTTGGAGCTCATGAGCTTGAGCATCGCCGCCTCTGCCGAATGACGCTGGCCATTTGCCTTCATTTCGGCAGTATCCCAGACCATCAGATCCATAGCACGGACCTTTGCTGCCATATCGGCAAATTTGAAGGAAATGCCCTGATATGCCTTGATGGGCTTGCCGAAAGTGGTGCGCTCGTTGGCGTATGCCTTGGCGATCTCCATCGCGTGCTGGGAGAGGCCGGAAGCAATGGAGCCGATGGAGATGCGGGCACCGTCGAGCGCCATCATGGCGACCTTGAAGCCCAGACCCTCTCTGCCGACGCGATCGCACTCCGGAATGCGGATGTTGTCAAAGCTCAGCTCGCAGGTGGCCGAGCCTCTCATGCCCATTTTGTGCTCGAACTTGCCGATGGTCAGACCTTCTGCATCCTTGGGGACGATGAAAACGGAAATGCCCTTTGCGCCTGCGTCGGGATCGGTCTTCGCCATGATAAGATAGTAGTCGGCAACACCGGAGTTCGTGATCCAGGCCTTGCCGCCGTCGAGGATATACGAGCCGTCGTCCTGCTTTGCGGCGATGGACTTGATGCCCGCTGCATCCGAGCCCGCGGAGGCCTCGGTCAGGCCGAAGGCGAAGACCTTGCCTGCGGCTGCGAGGGGGAGGTACTTCTGCTTCTGCTCGTCACTGCCGTGAACGAGGATCATGTCGGAGGCCAGCCAGTTTGCGTCGAGATAAAGCGCGATGCTCGCGCTGCCCTTTGCAAGCTCGTTGACAACGATCTGAGAGGTGATGGCGTCGCCGCCGCCGCCGCCGTACTGCTCGGGGATGTGGATGCCCATCAGACCGGTCTCGACAAGCTTGGAGTAGATCTGCTGGTAGATCTCCATGTTGAACGAGAAGGTTTCGTCCATTGCCTTGTCATAGGGGGCGACTTCGTTCTTGGTGAACTCCCGGACCATGTCTCTGATCATGATCTGCTCTTCTGTGAATTTGTACATTGTGCATTCCTCCGTTAAGAAAGTGTTCGTTTCTGCTTACTTCCGTGTGTTGTACAACAGATTGTGACCGATAACTGCTTTTGCCCAATTCTGTATCACTACAGACTTGAACTGTTTTTTCAAAGTGGGTCTTGCTATTTGGTTTCTATGTGAACAATTTAACATCAAAAACACAGCTCGTCAACAGTTTTTGGCGAACTTACTTGCTTTTTGGCGCTTGCAACAAAGTGTGTTTCACGACAACAACAGTATGCACCGGTTTTTGTATAACAGTTACACGGCCGGCGTCGCGTTTTCGCTTCCGGATACCGAAATTGTTATACAACACTTCGACAATCTTTTATCATTCATCATTTTTCTTGTATTTCTTCCCCACGGAATGTATAATCAGTATCACTTGGTGATACAGTTTGCTTGGGGGGAGTACCATTTCCATTAAAAATGATATCGTTTTGTCGCGTATCGAGGCGACAGAACCGGGAACAAAAATTTCTGTAAGGGGCCTTGCCTCCGAACTCGATGTCAGTGAGGGGACGGTCTATAAGGCCATAAAGGAGGCCGAGCAGCGCGGCCTTGTCATCACAAAGCCGAAATCCGGCACGTTCCGCATAGAGTCTGACGTTGACTCGGACAGCTGCGCCGTGACGCTTTCCGAGCTCGTGTCGGCGCTCGGGGTAAGCTGTGCAGCGGGCAGAAAATCGCTCGGCTGTACCATTGACAATATCGTGATCTGCGACAGCGATGAGGCGCAGCTTCTGAGCCGCCTGGAATATGCGGATCCGAGCCGCACGCTGTGCATCGTCGGCAAACGCCCCGATTTCCAGACCCTGATCATACAGTCCCGTGCGCATATGCTGATCACCGGCGGTGGCCGCCCGAGCGATTATCACATCGTCAAGGCTGAAAAAAACGGCGTCTGCATCCTCACGGCGCTGCAGAACACCTATGCGATCATGAAGCTGTTTGACAGCCAGTTTTCCTCGGCAAGGCTCACGGACGAGGACGCACCTGTGTCCGAGTGGATGCAGGCGCCGAACTACCTCTACCGCAACGATTATGTCGCCGACTGGCAGCGGTACTATGACGAGCAGTTTCCCGGCATGAGATCCTTTCCCGTCGTCGATGAGGAGCTGCACCTGTGCGGCGGGATCGATATCCCGCGCACCTTTGCAGCCGGGCACACGCAGAAGCTCTCGACGCTCGTGTCGCAGGACGCCAGGCTCCTGACGGTCGATGCACAAAGCTCCGTGCGCGAAGCGGCAAGGAAGATGATGCTCTCCGGCAGCTCGTTTGCGGCGGTTCTGCGCGATGATAAGATGGAGGGCGTGTTCTATGCCTCGGATCTGATCCGCTATTTCATGTATCTGGGCACGGAGAGCATGTCTGACTATGCGTCGTTTCTGGTGCCGGCTCCGGAGTATTCCAACGAGGACCGCAGGGTGTATGAGCTGCGCGTCCCGGAGGCGGAGCTTGCGAATATGGACATTCTGCCGACTGCGTTGATGCTCGTCGCCGCCGATAAGCATCTTGCGCAGCAGGGCTGCCTTGACTGCGCTTTGAGCAGCAGCTCGTTTTTCTATCCTGAGCAGATAACGCAGGTCGGCGGGCTTATGCTCTGCACGGCACTCACATCAAACGGCAAGGCGGGCTTTTCGGTCGAAGCGGAGGTCTATACCGAAACGGCAACGTTTGCAAAGGCCATGCTCATTTTTACGGAACGATAAGGGAACAAAGCTATGTTTTTATTGACGAAGGAACAGCAAAAGCTCAGAGCCGAGCTCAGGGAGTTTGTCGACCACGAGGTGTGCCCAGTGGCCACAGAGCTGGATAACCGAGGCGGCTTTCCGCACGATTTATACGCACGCATTGGCAAAATGGGCTATCTGGATGCGGAGTTTGAATACATCGGCAGCGGCGCAAAATACGGCAGTCTTGAGGGCGCGATCATCATTGAGGAGCTGTCGCGTGGACTGGCCTCACTGGGGCTGATCGTAAGCCCGCACTATCAGTGCACGGAGTTGATCGCCTGCTGCGGCACGGAGACGCTGAAAAAAAAGGTCATCGAGCCGGCACGCCGCGGCGAACAGCTCTTTGCCTTTGCCATATCTGAGGAGCGCGGCGGATCCGATGCGCTGGGCGTGGACACCATTGCCGTAAAGGACGGCAGCCGCTGGATACTGACTGGGAAAAAATGCTGGGTCACGAATGCCGGAGTCGCCGATGGCTATGTCGTCACGGCAAAAAGCCCGTCTGCCGAGCGCAGCCGCAGTATGAGCATGTTTTTCATTCCCAAAGACGCCCCGGGGCTGACGGTCGTTGAAAACCGCAGCATGATCGGGCTCAACAACTCGCCGATGGGACATATCATCCTCGACGAGTGCTCGATACCCGATTACTGTCTTGTCGGTGAGGAAAATGTGGGCTATCCGCTGATAAAGCCGCTTCTGAACGAAGGCAGACTCGATATGGCCGCTGTGGCGGTCGGCATTTCGCAGGCGGCACTCGATGATTCCGTGAGCTTTGCCGGACGTGTCGGGCTGTACGGCCGCAGCCTGGCCTCCTATCAGGGCGTGTCGTTCCCGATCGCGGATATGTACACGAAAACGCTGATGGCAAGAAATTCACTCTACACAGTCGCATCCATGATGGCCGACGGAATGCCGCACACGCGGGACGTTGCTGCGCTCAAGCTGTTTGCCACGGAAAGCGCATTTGCGACGTGCAAGGCCGCCTGCCAGATACATGGTGCGCACGGTCTGAGCGCGCAGTCTGGCGTTGACCGCCTTTTCCGCGATGCGCACATGCTGACCGTCGCCGAGGGCACGTCGGAGATCTGCCGGATCGTCATTTCCAGTGGCCTGACAAACCCGGGCAAAATGTAAAAAGGAAGCAGCGTTTTCCCTACCTCCTAATAAGAAAAAATGGAGAAAGTTAGTAAAATCAATGTTTTCAGAGGCAGAGAACGCGGTACGAAGTCAAAAAATCTAATACCGACAGGCTCAAGGGGCGCTGATACGCAAAATATCAGCGCCCTTTTCCTGTTTTCCCACGCCGTAGGCATAAAACCCTACGGCGTTTTTTTATGCCCACTTTCTGTTGTCTGCTGAAAACTGTATCAAAAAGGGTGGAAAATCCGCTGTTCCTTCCCCTGTGTGCCACGAACCAAAAGGGGCATGGCTGTTTTCCCATGCGGAGGATATTGGAGGGATACAGACGGATCAAGGAACTGGGCAAGCAGCTCAAAAACCTGGGGATGCTGGTCATCCAGGACCAGGTGTGGAACCGCGTCACCGTCAACCGCAGCGAGGGCAAGGCCACAAGGTACTATGTGGACGAGTTCCACCTTCTGCTGCGCGGCGAGGTAGGTTCCTGGAGCGTGGAGATTTGGAAACGCTTTCGCAAATGGGGTGGTATCCCGACAGGTATTACCCAGAACATCAAGGACCTTCTGGTCTCTGCGGAGATCGAGAATATCTTTGAAAACAGCGATTTCATCTATCTTTTGAACCAGGCCAGCGGTGACAGAAAGATACTCTGTGAGCGCCTGAATATCTCCAACCAGCAGGCGGCGTACATCAGCAATTCCGGCCCGGACAGGGGCTTATCTTTTTCGGCAACGTGATCCTGCCCTTCATGGACCACCTCCCGCAGGATAACGAGCTTTACAGCATTATGACCACAAAACCCGGCGAGGTTATGAAAGGAGAACCTGAACATGAGTAAAGAGAACATTTACATGATTACCGAGGAAACCTATGAGGCCACCGTAAACGAGCGCATCCTTCTGTACGGCTTCATCCGTCAGATGACCTTCCTGACAAAGCGTGCGGAGACAATGGAGGACTTCTTCCATCTGAAGGAGGCGGCCGCCATCTTCGGCAGCCAGGCGGAGGAACTGTTTGAGACCTGGGATATCCCCGGCCGCTATGTGGTCTATGGCGACCCCGGCGACCTGGACGGGATCAAGGAGCTGGAGTATCTGGACTACGGCGAGGACGACCCCAACGAGGATACCGGAGATGCGGAGGACGAGGAAAGGGTTTCCTTCTTTGAAGTGATGGAGGGCCTGATCGCAAAGAGCAAGGTGGTCACGGCGGATATGGAGGCGGTGCTTGCGGAGCTGGACAGCGCCTTTGAGCCTTTCCGTCACAACGAAAACCACGAGTATGATTGCTTGTCCCCATTACCATTCCAAACGCTCCAAAAACTGCGGGGATAATGGTGCAAAACGGGAAAATAATCTCCTGTATCGTTTTTTCCAGCGGGAGCCTTTATGATTTCCCTTGCGGCTATGCCCTTGCCGATATGAAGGGAAAAAGGTTCGGTTTCGCACACTTCCTATAAATACAAAACGGGAGTACAGCTTATCGGTTCGTCCGATGGCTGTACTCCCGCTCTTTTTTATTTTTTGAACATATCTTCAATCTCTTTTTCTGAAATTTCCTCCCATTCAGGGATGCCAGGCAACTTAGGCTGTGGAGATGCAAAACTATGGGCAAGTTGTATAGGATTAGGATATCGTTCTACATTGTCGTAACTTACCGCATATTGGTCCACAATTCCCGCAAGCGGAGTAAATGAGTATTTTTGCTCACCATTAGCATCAATGACGCTTTGATACATCAACCCTGATGTTAGAAGGCCCTGCACAAAGGTGCTATACGGGAGATCCGCTTCATAGATATGTTCACCTAAAAAGGCTAAATCTTCCTCTAAGGTATGTGTAACTGCATGGCAAATTCGGAAATAGGTGGGTCTATCAATAAAGCCTGTAAGTAAGCATCGAGTAGCATTGATTAAGTATCGGATTTTTTGCTGAGTTCCAGCTCTGTCAATACTTTCTACCAAACGAAGGGAGTTATCTTCCTTTTCGCCATCTTCGGTAAGCGTAGCGCGCAATTTGGTACAATCATCTTCAGTCAGATAAACCCCGTTAAGAAACGCCTCCATTTTTGCCCAGAATAATTGCTCCCGAAGAAAAAAGGGAGACTTTGTGATGGCAATTATTATTTTTCCAATAGATATAGGATCACCTAAAACAGCATTGATTGTATCTTCAAGCATATTTGTTGAAGCCTCTTGTATTTCCCCGCGGGATATGAGGCCTTTAATTTGTTCAGTGAATTTCATTTTTCCACACCCCCATTATGCTTATAATTTTACCACATTATTTTCCTAATTTCATCTTGAATTTCAGGAAAGAAGGGATGGATATTCGTAGTAGCAGGCGTTGTGGAACTGTGTGTAAACTGCTTGATTCGGCGTTGCTGTGGGAAACCTGTTTGCAGACCTGTGGGAAAGATTCGTCCTTTTCCATAGGCTGTGAATGTGTTTTCCATCGGCATAAGCGGCAGTTTTCCACATTTCCATGACGCAATTTGCTATCCCCGTATGAGCCGGTATGCGGTCAGCGGCACATACCACACGGCCACGATCAGCCGCCATACCAGGACAAAACCGCCGATCACACCGCCGATAATAAAATTGAAAATAAACAGCGCGATACTTCCACCGAAGGAGCGGCCGCCCGGTATGATCCAGAGGCACATTCGATGGAGTCCGAAAGGCAGGCCGCAAAGTATCCATAGCCACACATGATTGGTGATTCCGTCTTTCGTACAGGCAGATTTGAAAATCCAGAACAGCAGTATTGCCACGGCTGCGGGGAGTATGCTTTTGATACAGAAATCTTTGAGTGCGTCGCCTCTTATCATAGTAACAGACCTCCTTCCGTTATTCCAGCTCATGCCGCCTCTGCTGTTCCTGTTCCTTCGGCACGGACAGCAGGGCATCCGCATTGTTCCTGATGGTCTCATACTCATGGGCCTGGCTGCGGGCGGTACGGTATTCGGCAAGCAGGGTATCCTTCTTTCCAGTGAGCGCGGCCAGTTCCGTTTTCATGCTCTCCGTGGATGGCAGCGGAACAGCGCCCATCCTCTTTAGCTCCCTGGCGGCGGCTTCGAATAAGATGATCTCGCTTTCGTGTCCCCGTAAGAACTTCTCCTTGTCCCTGAATTGCCGGTACCGGTTATAGACCGGCTTTAATTGCCGGTAGGTGGCGGCGTGCTTCATTACAAGAGAAAGCTCCGCTGTTCTTGCCTCTATCTCCTTGATGGCGGCATGGGTAGCATCCCTTTTCTCCATGACGGCAGTCGATCTGCTTTCAAGGTCGGCATAGTTGTCTATCCCGTGTTCTTCCAGCCAGGCGAAGGTCTTTGCGGCCGGTTTCAGGTTTTGCAACTTCGCCCAATGCTGGAGCCCGCCTTGCTTGGATTGGAGATCGTAAAGCAGGCGGATACGGTCGTCACGCTGTTTCGGCTGCCTGGAAGGTCTGGAGCGTCTGGCAATCCGGGCGGTGATGGCTTCCTCCGTATAGTCCACACCCAGAGTTTTCATTCGGGTAAACCGCTCCTGATCCGAAGCCCGGCAGGATACATATTTCCCCCGCTTTATCTCATACCCCTCTTGCTGCAGGCGGTGGAGCAAATCTTCAAAATCTGCGGAGGCAGGTATGAGCCGATCAATGGTCGCTTTCAGCTTCGCCTTGTAGCTGGTCCCAGCCTGTGTCGCCGTAAGCTATACCGTTTCTTTCTCGCCCTACAATGTTTTCTTATTAGGATCGCACATTGCCGCTGCTTCCTTTTCGATACGCCGGCAAACGCTGTGAGGTTTTTGCCCGGCAAAGACAATACCGGCGGCCGTGATCTCCTTCCGTATAAAACCGTTTTTGCCCGGTGTGCAAAAACGGCGGGTTTTGATATGGCATTGCTTGACAAGCCCTGCGCGGTGTGCTAAGATGCTTTCTCGTTAAAAGGGAGTAGTTGCGAATGCATGGTCAACAATCTCCCGGCAGCAGCCGGTGGTCATGCGCCTATGATGATAGGTAATGAGACTTTTAGCACATCATATACTATGATCGTGCGGAAAGTCTCATTTTTTGCGCGCGGTCACAAAGGAGAATGCGTTATGAACCTCGATTTTACCGGCAGTACCCTCTTCCTTGTCCTGCTGCTGTTTGCGGTGGGGCTGATCTGCATCATCAAGGGCGGCGACCTGTTTGTCGATGCCGCCACATGGATCGCCGAGGCCTCCGGTATCCCCAAATTCATCATCGGCGCGACCGTTGTGAGCTTTGCCACGACGATGCCGGAGATGCTTGTGTCCATCTTTTCCGCGCTGGAGGGCAATGCGGACATCGCCATCGGCAACGCCGTCGGCTCGGTGACGGCCAATACCGGCCTGATCATGTGCCTGTCGCTGATCTGCATGGAGTGCACCATGCCGCGGCGGCAGTATGCGGTCAAGGCGGTGCTGCTGCTCGCGGCGATCGCGGTTCTGTTCGGCTTCACGCGCGACGGGCAGCTGTCCATCCTTGAGAGCGTTTTGATCCTTGTCATTTTTGTGTGCTTTATCGCCGAGAGCCTTGTTGCCGCGCGGCGTGAGCAGTCGCTTGAGGCCCCGGAGCAGGATGCCCGCCCCAAGACGGACGGCCGGACGGTCGCGCTCAATATCGGCAAGTTTGTGTTTGGCGCTGCGGCCATCGTGCTCGGTGCGCAGCTGCTGATCGACAACGGCACCGCGCTCGCACAGATGCTCGGCGTGCCGGATGCCATCATCGGTGCGACCATGATCGCCATCGGCACGTCGCTGCCGGAGCTTGTTACGACCATCACGGCCATCCGCAAGAAGCAGTCCTCGCTGTCGGTGGGCAACATCATCGGCGCGAACATCATGGACCTCACGCTTATCATGCCGCTTTGCGCGCTCATCCTCGGCAAGCCGCTGCCGGTCGAGCGGCAGGGCATGCTGCTGGATATTCCGGCGTGCCTCGTCGTGAGTGCGGCGGCGATTGTTCCGGCGCTTGTGCAGGGCAAGTTCAAGCGCTGGGTCGGCTTTTTCATCGGCGCGCTCTATATCGCGTATCTCGTCATCATGTTCACGTGCTTCGGTGCGTAAAAAACCGGCGCCGGTCTCTTTTCGGAGACCGGCGCCGCTGCTTATTCTGTGAACGCCGCGCAGATGCGGCGGGGGATGCAGGGCGTGTTTGCCTGCTTGCGGAAAATACTTGAAACCGGCACGGCCGGAGGATATAATGCTTCTTGTAAATGTAAATGATTAAAAAGGACTTGAGGGCTATTATATATGGCGAGCATGTCAAGGTGCATTGTATGTAAGAAGTGCATATTTCCGGAACTGAAGTGTGAGATTTATGCAAATGGTATACCGCATGATGTTGTAAATGAAATCACCGACTGTAAACACTATGAGCGGAGACCTTTCACCAATCCATCAGGGGATGATCTGCCGATCGCAAAAGGCAGATGAATCAAGCACCCTGCAGAAGCTGCGCAAGATGCGAAAGCGCTATCTGATAAAGTTATGATGAGGGAAAAGAAAATGATTTGTATAGATTGCCTATGTGACAGCTGCATCCACCAACGAGAGAATATTGACGGATGGAAATGCGCCTGCGACGCATTCCCGGATGGCACACCGGACTGGATTTACCGCACGAACATACGAAATCTTAAAGAATGCAATAACGGCATAGGCTACGAGAAAAAGAAAGACAAAGATTAAAGCACCATGCGCCCGCACGGTGCTTTTTCTGCGTTTTCCGAAGCGCGGGGACAGCAAAAAACCCCGGAAGCCGAAGCTCCCGGGGTTTTGGTGCGCGAGGCGGGACTTGAACCCGCACGTCCGGAGTGGACACTAGAACCTGAATCTAGCGAGTCTGCCAATTCCACCACTCGCGCATGGGCTTTGTGAATCAAAGCTTGTTTAATATAGCATTTCGCGCGGGGATTGTCAAGCGTATTTTCCGCAACTTCCCGAAAAAATCTCAACGTGTGTCGAAAACGTGAATTTTTACCGGTTCGGGTGTTCAAATCCGGCGGCATCTGCTATACTAAAAAGAAAAAGAGACCCGGCCGTGCCGGGAACGGAGTTGTGATATTCATGGATTCAAATCGCGTTATGCTCAAGGCGGATGCGCGCCGCCGCACCGTCAGCTGTCAGCCGAGCCCGATCCTCGCGGGGCTGATTCTCTTTGCCCTCGGCATGCTCATCTCGACGCTCACGTCGTACCTGATGGGCATGGATCGTCTGGCCACGGCGCTGACAAACGCCGCGCGCTTCGGCACGGAGGCGGTCGAGCAGGCGTACCTCGGCTTCCTTGAGCACTACAGTGTGTCCGGCTTTGCGATCGCGCTCGTCGTCGCGCTGCGGATCATGAGCTATATGGTCAGCGTCGGCTTCGCGATCTTCACGCTGCACGTCAGCCGCGACGAAAAAGCCGAGTTCGGAAACCTCTTTGACGGCTTCGGCCTCTTTTTCCGCGTGCTGTGGCTCGGCATTCTGGAGGGGCTTCTGATTTTCCTGTGGAGCCTGCTGCTGGTCGTGCCGGGCATTGTGGCGGCCTACCGTTACCGGCAGGCGCTGTATCTGCTGCTCGATCACCCGGAAAGATCCGCGTGGCAGTGTCTGCGTGAGAGCAGCGCGCTCATGAGCGGGCATAAGTGGGAGCTGTTCGTGCTCGATCTGAGCTTCCTCGGCTGGGCGATGCTGAGCGCGATGTTCGCGCCTGTGTCGATCTGGCTCGACCCGTACCGCGCCATCACCAACGCCGGTTTTTATAACCGGCTGATCGCCGCGCGGGGCGGGGCACACGTGATCGAGGGCTCGTTCACCGACATCCCGAACGACCCGCAGCGCTGATGCCTGCGCCTTTCCGCACCCCGTCTGCCGCGTGCAGGCGGGGTGTTTTGCGTTGACAAGCCGGGGGCTTGCGGTATACACTATATAGAATTCCAAAGGAAACGAGGTGTACGGATGCAGACGGAGCTGAATGGCCGCCCGCAGGCGATGATCGCCATGAGCGGCGGCGTGGATTCGAGCGTTGCGGCATACCTGATGCAGCAGGCGGGGTATGCCTGCATGGGCGCGACCATGCGCCTGTATGAAAATGAGGATGCCGGTCTGCCGCGCGGCAGCACCTGCTGCGCGCTCGACGATGTGGAGGATGCCCGCCGCGTGGCCTACACGCTGGGTATGCCGCACTATGTGTTCAATTATAAAGACGCGTTTCGTGAGCAGGTCATGGCGCGTTTTGCCGCCGCCTATCAGCGCGGGGCGACGCCGAACCCCTGTCTGGACTGCAACCGCTACCTGAAATTCGGCCTGCTGGAGTCGCGCGCCCGCGCGCTCGGGTGCGACGTGCTGGCGACCGGGCATTACGCCCGCGTCGAGCAGCTTCCCGACGGGTGCTGGACGCTTAAAAAGGCGGCAGACCCCGAAAAGGACCAGAGCTATGTGCTCGCGTGGCTCACGCAGGAGCAGCTTGCGCACACGCGCTTCCCGCTCGGCGGCCTGCGCAAGAGCGAGGCGCGCGCCATCGCCGAGGCGCACGGCTTCTGCAACGCGCACAAGCACGACAGTCAGGACATCTGCTTTGTGCCGGACGGCGATTATGCCGCCGCGGTCGAGCGGCTGACGGGTGCGCGCAGCGAGCCCGGGCGCTTTGTGGACGCGCACGGAAACGTGCTCGGCACGCACCGCGGCATCATCCACTATACGATCGGACAGCGCCGCGGGCTCGGCATCGCGGCCGAAGCGCCGCTGTACGTTTGCGGCATCGACGTGCCGAACAACGAGGTCGTGCTCGGACGCAATGCTGACCTGTTTTCGACCGAGCTCGATGCGAGCGGCTGCAACTGGATCTCCGGCGACGTGCCGCAGCAGCCGCTGCGCGTGACGGCTCGCATCCGCTACCGGCAGCCGGAGCAGCCGTGCACCGTCACGGTTACGGGCGCGGACACGGTGCACGTGTCGTTCGAGACGCCGCAGCGCGCCATCACGCGCGGTCAGGCCGTCGTGTTCTATGACGGAGACACGGTGCTCGGCGGCGGCACGATCGACTGAAATGCTATGACGAAGGGAGGCGCGGCCATGCCCGTGACGCTCTATCTTGCGATCCCATGTTATAATGAGGCGGCGGTGCTGCCGGAGACGGCGCGCCGCCTGCGCGAAAAATTCACCGCCCTGCGCGCCGCCGGGACGATCGGCCCGCTGAGCCGCATCTGCATGATCGACGACGGTTCGAGGGACGAGACGTGGCAGATCATCTCCGACCTGCACACGCAGGACCCGGTCTTTTCCGGCATCCGGCTCTCACGCAACCGCGGCCACCAGAACGCGCTGCTGTGCGGACTGATGACGCTGCGCGATCGCGCCGACTGCGTCATCTCCATGGACGCCGACCTGCAGGACGATATCAATGCCATCGACGCCATGCTCGCGGCCTTTCGGGACGGGAATGACATCGTCTATGGCGTGCGCGCCAGCCGGAAGCAGGACTCTGTGTTCAAGCGCGCCAGTGCGCAGGGGTATTACCGCCTGCTGCGCGCACTCGGCGCGGACGTGGTGTATAACCACGCAGACTACCGGCTCATGAGCCGCCGCGCGCTCGACGCGCTCGCGGAGTACAAAGAAGTGAACCTGTTCCTGCGTGGGCTCGTGCCGCTTGTCGGCTACCCGAGCACGGTGGTATACTACGAGCGCGGCAAGCGCTTTGCCGGCGAGAGCAAGTACCCGCTGCGCAAGATGCTCTCGTTCGCGTGGGAGGGCGTGTCGTCGCTGACGGTGTCGCCGCTGCGGCTCATCACGCGCATCGGCGTTGTGATGTTCCTTGTCAGCATTGCCATGCTCATCTATTTTCTCGTGCGCTATTTTACCGGCCATACCGTCGCCGGTTGGTCGAGCCTTGCCGTGTCCATCTGGGCCATCGGCGGGCTGCAGCTGCTGGCCATCGGCGTGGTGGGGGAGTATATCGGCAAGATCTATCTCGAGACAAAGGCGCGCCCGCGATACCGCATCGAGACGGAGCTTGACGACCGGGAGGCGGAGCTTTGAAGCGCCTGCGTACGCTCTTTGATGCAAAGCTATGGAAATTCCTGCTTGTCGGTGTGGTCAACACGCTCGTCGGCACGGCGATCATGTTCGGCCTGTATAACATTGCCGGGTGCTCGTACTGGGTGGCCTCGGCGGCCAACTACGTGCTGACAAGTATTTTGAGCTTCTTCCTCAACAAATACTTCACGTTCCGCAGCCGCGAGCGCAGCGTGGGACAGGTTGTGCGCTTCGCGGCGAACATCGCCGTGTGCTACCTGATCGCTTACGGCGCTGCAAAGCCGCTGTGTCTGCGCCTGCTTGCCAACGCCTCAGTGAGCACGCGCGACAACGTGGCCATGCTTGTCGGCATGGTGTTCTTCACCGGCCTCAACTACCTCGGCCAGCGCTTTTTCGCCTTCCGCAGCCCGAAAACCGAAGAAAACTGAGACCCATTCCCGGATGTACACACATCCGGGAATTCTTTTGGAAAAAACACAAATATGCTATTGACAAACAAGGTGAGAAGTGGTTATATAAACACATGAACAATCATTCATATGTTCAAACGAAAGCGAGGAGATATCATGGCAGAACCGAAAACCGACAGCGCACCGACGTGCGAATACCTCAACGTGCATGAGGACGCGGTGGCGCAGGTGCTCGCGGCCCTGCCGGATGACGAGACGCTCTACGATCTGTCGGAGCTGTTTCGCGTTTTTGGCGATTCGACGCGCATCAAGATCCTCTATGTGCTCTTTGAGAGCGAGCTGTGCGTGTGCGACATTGCGCGCCTGCTGAATTTGACGCAGTCGGCAGTCAGCCACCAGCTGCGCATTTTGAAGGCGTCGAACCTTGTCCGCTTCCGTCGGGAGGGGAAGACCGTGTTCTATTCTCTGGACGACGACCACGTCCGGTCCGTGCTGGCCCTCGGCATGGAGCATGTTCTGGAAAAATGATGGCCCGGCCATCGTTTTCGATAGAGACCAACGACAGATGAAGGAGCGTACATCATTATGGAAAAGACCTATAAGATCGAAGTAGACTGCGCCAACTGTGCGGCGATCATCGAGCGGCACGTGGCAAAGCTCAAGTGTGTCAAGGAAGTAACTGTGAGCTACATGGCGCAGAAGATGCTGGTGGAATATGCCCCCGGCGTGGACGAAGCCGAGGCCAAAGCGGAGATCCTCAAGACCGCGCGCAAGGTCGAGCCGGACTTCCGCTTTGAGGACTGAATCTCATGTCGCGCGAACAGAAAAGGTCGCTGCTGCGCATAGCAGCAGCGGCCGTGCTGCTCATTGGGCTGCACTTTGTGCCGGTCACGGGCTGGCTCAAGCTCGTGCTGTACCTCATCCCGTATCTGCTCGTCGGCGGCGAGACGCTCGTCGATGCCTGCAAGGGAATCTATAACCGCCAGCCGTTTGATGAAAACCTCCTCATGGCTGTGGCCACTGTCGGTGCAATGGTGCTCGGCGATTATCCGGAGGCCGTGTCCGTCATGCTGTTTTACCAGATCGGCGAACTGTTTGAGAGCTATGCCGTCGGCCGCAGCCGGAAGAACATCGGCGACCTGATGGACATCCGCCCGGATTTCGCGTATGTAGAGACTGCTGACGGCATTGTGCGTGTCAAGCCGGAGGAGGTCGCCGTCGGCGATACGATCGTCGTCAAGCCCGGCGAGCGCGTCCCGCTCGACGGCACGGTGCTGACCGGCACGTCGGCGCTGAATATGAGCGCGCTGACCGGCGAGAGCGCCCCCGTGGACGTCGCGGAGGGCAGCGCCGTCGTCAGCGGCAGCGTGAACCTGTCGGGCGTGCTGCGTCTGCGCGTGGAGAAGGTGTATGCCGAGTCCACGGTCGCGCGCATTCTTGAGCTCGTGGAAAACTCCTCGCTCAAAAAGGCGCACACTGAGCGCTTCATCACGAAGTTTGCCCGCGTCTATACGCCGTCCGTGTGCGGCGCGGCGCTGGCGCTGGCGATCCTGCCGCCGGTCGTGCGGCTCATCATGGGCACCCCGGCCGACTGGGGCGAGTGGATCTACCGCGCGCTGACGTTTCTCGTCATCAGCTGCCCGTGCGCGCTCGTGATCTCGATCCCGCTGTCGTTCTTCGGCGGTATCGGCGGCGCGTCTGCACGCGGCATCCTCATCAAGGGCTCGAGCTATCTTGAGATGCTGGCAAAAACGGACCGCGTCGTCTTTGACAAGACCGGCACGCTCACGCGCGGCACATTTTCCGTCACGGCGGTGCTCCCCGCGCAGCCGGAGCTGTCCGAGCAGGCGCTGCTGCAGCTTGCAGCGGCGGCGGAGCGGTTTTCCGACCACCCCGTCAGCCAGAGCCTGCGCCGCGCGGCCGGGGAGCTGCCGGAGACACTGGTCACGACGGACGCCAAGGAGCTCGCCGGTCACGGTGTGACCGCGCAGGTCGGCGGCCGCGCCGTCGCCGCCGGCAACGCGAAGCTGATGGCCACCCTCGGCCTGACCGCGCCCGCGGTCGATGAGATCGGCACGGTCATCCACGTCGCGGCCGATGGCGCGTATCTCGGCTATATCGTCATCTCCGACGAGCCGAAGAGCGGCGCGCGCGAGGCGATCGCCCGTCTGCGTGCAGACGGCGTGCGCGTCGTCATGCTCACCGGCGACCGCAAGCGCACGGCCGATGCCGTGGCGCAGGAGCTCGGCATCGCGGAGGTGCACAGTGAGCTGCTGCCGGAGGATAAGGTCACGCAGGTCGAGCGGCTGCTCGGCGAGGGTGCACCCGGGAAATACCTCGCCTTTGTCGGCGACGGCATCAACGATGCGCCGGTGCTCGCGCGTGCCGATCTCGGCGCCGCCATGGGCGGCATCGGCTCGGACGCCGCCATTGAGGCAGCGGACATCGTGCTCATGGACGACGATCCGCGCAAGCTCTCGCTGGCCATGCGCATCTCGCGCAAGACCATGCGCCTCGTCTGGCAGAACATTGTCTTTGCGCTGGCGGTCAAGGCCGTGTGCCTTGTGCTCGGTGCGCTCGGCATTGCGAATATGTGGGTCGCCATCTTTGCCGATGTCGGCGTGATGGTGCTGTGCGTGCTCAACGCCGCCCGTGCGCTCGATACGAAGCGCCTGTGACCCTTTGTATAGAAAAAAGACCGCCGATCGGCGGTCTTTTTTCATGCCTTTTTCATGTGCAGCGGCGGAAGCTGCCGTCGGTGAGGATACGCGCGCAGATCAGCCCCAGCGGCAGGGAAATGACGATCAGCAGCGAGGCGACGAGCCACGACGCGCTGTCGCCGAGGTTCATCGTGCCCAGATCGTACACGGCGCGGTAGAAATAAAGCCCCGGCACCATGATGACGATCGACGGCACGGTGATCGTAATGCGCGGGTAGCCCGAGCGCTGCTTATATACGGACGCGAGCAGGCCCGCTGTCAGCGCGCCGAAAAACGCGGCCGCCGCCGGCGGGAAACCGGCCAGGCTGACGAGTTCGAGCCGCAGCGTGTTCGACAGCGCGCCGATCACGGCGGCGACGGACGCGAGCTTCACGGGGCTGTTGAACATCAGCGAGAAGCCGAACACGCCGCAGAAGCTCGCCGCCAGCCGCAGCAAAATCCGCGCCCAGACGGGCAGCCCCAGCGGCAGGAAATCCATCGGCTGCAGCCGCAGCAGCAGCGCCATACCCCACGCGGTCAGCGTCGCCACGACGACGATCATGAGCGCGTAGGCCAGCCGCTCAAGCCCGGAGCGCATGTCCTGCTTTGCCATGTCGATGCCGCTTGTGATGAACGGAAAGCCCGGGATGATAAACAGCATCGCGCAGATATAGCCCGCCTGATGCTGCGCGTCGATGGGCCAGAGCAGCGACGCCAGCCGGAACAGCCCGGCATAGACCAGACACGCCGCAGCGACGGACAGGGCGGTGCAGCCAAACAGCGTCAGGTGCCGCTGTGTCAGCCGCGCGCGCACATATTGCCCGACGCCCGCACCGAGAAAGGCCAGCAGCATCTCGATCGGCCCGCCGCCGAGCAGAAACGTGAACCCGCCGCAGGCAAGTGCGGACGCGAGCCCGAGCTGCAGCGGCGTGTAGCTGCCGGCAGTCTGCGCGATCTCGTCGAGCCTGGTGTGCAGGTCGTCGGCGGTCATGTACACGCCCTCGATCGGAAAGCGCTTGACAAAGCGCTCGAGCCGGTCAAGCTTGGCGGTGTTGACGCCGGTCGCCGTGAGCGTCAGCGTCTGGGAGAAGCTGTCCTGCCCGTCGGAGCAGGTGTATTCGATGGACAGCAGCCCGATGTCGGCCGCGCACACGAGACCGAGTGCCTCGGACAGCTCGTTCATCGAGCTGCGCACGCGCCACGCGCCCGTGCCGCACGAGAGCAGCAGCAGACCGACCCGCCCGACCACACCGGCGCGGATGGGCAGCGGCGCGCGTGAAACGGGCAGTTCTTTCTGATCCCGGATGGGATCGTGCCACGGGATCTGCATATGGTTTGGTTTGATGATCGAGTGATGCAGCATAGTTTGCACCCCTTTTAGAAATTCGGTCTGTATTGTAGTCTTGTCTGCGCCGGAAGTCAAGCACTATCCTGCCGCAAATGCGCGGCCCCGGAGCGTTTTTTTTGCTCCGGGGCCGTGCGGTCGTTTTATCGGATCATCCGGCGCGAAACAGCCGCCGGTACTCGCGCGGGCTGCAATAGCCCGCCGCGCACTGCGAAAAGGCATCGCCGAGAAAGAGCCTGTCCGTGCAGATCTCGATGATGGAAAACCGCTCGCCCGGCGCGGCGGCCAGGATGCGGATCTCCGCGTCGAGCAGCGGGCGGTACTCCGCCTCGCAGGCGTTCGTGATGCACATGTCCGGCTGCCAGCAGAAGGTCTGCTGCACGTCGCAGCCGCAGATGACGGCGTCAAAGTCGGCCCCGTCGTGAATGGCGCGGTCAATGTACGTTCGCAAAGTCATGATCGTATCCTCCCCGTGTTGTGATCGTGGTTTGGTTTCTCCCTTTGTACCTACCATATCACTTGTGGAGTCCGATAATCAGGACAGTGAGCGTGCGGACCGCTTATTTTTGCGCCGCGCGCAGCCATGCGATCTCCTGTGCGTACCCGGCGTCGTCGTTCGGCGTCTCGAGGATGAACGGCAGCCCCGCCAGCGCCGGGTGGCGGGTGACGCGCACGAGCGCCTCCGGCGGGATGCAGCCGTCGAGCAGCTTTGCGTGCCGGTCCTTGTGGCTGCCGCAGGGATTGAGGCTGTTGTTGAGGTGCACGGCATGCAGACGCCCGAGCCCGATCACGCGGTCAAACTCCGCGAGCACGCCCTCGAGGTCACCGGCAATGTCGTACCCCGCGTCCCAGACGTGGCACGTGTCGAGGCAGACGCCGACGTGCTCCTGCAGCTGCACGCGGTCGATGATGGCGCGCAGCTGCTCAAAGCGGCCGCCGACTTCGCTGCCTTTGCCGGCCATGGTCTCGAGCAGCACGGTCGTGGTCATGCCGGGGAAGAGTACCTCGTTTAGCAGCGCAGCGATCTTCTCGATGCCCGCGTCGATGCCCTGACCGACGTGGCTGCCGGGGTGAAAATTGTAAAACTGACCGGGCGTGTGCTCCATGCGCTGCAGGTCGTCGGAAAAGGCCATGCGCGCAAATTCCGCCACCTGCGGCTTGGCCGCGCAGGGGTTGAGCGTGTAGGACGCGTGCGCGACCAGCCGGTCAATGCCCGCGCGGGCGCATTCGGCGTGGAAGGCGGCAATGTCCGCCGCCTCAATGGGCTTGGCGCTGCCGCCGCGGGGATTGCGCGTGAAGAACGCAAACGTGTTGGCGCCCAGCGCCTCGGCGCGCTTTGCCATGGCGAGATACCCGCCGGCGGAGGAAATGTGACAGCCGATCCGGAACATACGATCACCTCAAAGAATGGATGCCCCTATCATAGCACACCGCGCGGCGGCTGCCAAGCTTGCCACCGCGCCGCGGATGGTGTATGCTGTTTACAGATTCGTTTTGATGATGGAGGATGTGGCATGGAATCATTGACTTTTCAGCCCAATAAAAAGGGTGTGATCAGTGGTGGAATTATATCAGTTATCCTTTGTGTTGGACTGTTTGCCTATATTACATTTGAAGACGGGGAGTGCCCATCAAAGAATTCGTTAATCTTTTTGTGTGTATCTTCAGTTGTAGTTGTTCTTGTTTATGCTGTAACAGTGTTTAGTATAGTTAGATCGGTCGGATACAGAACCAAAATTGAAGTCAGCCAGCAGGGTTTTGCGGTTGTAGACCCCAAGCGTTCGGAACCTGTGTTTGTACCTTGGAGCGAGCAGATCCATCTGTGTATTTGCGTGGAAGGAGACGTCTATAGCCATCATTGGGTCCATGAGAAGATGCTCTGCTTTTCCGATCAGGACATAAGCGGACAGTGGATAGAAAGGGGTCAGACTGTGAATTACCGGCAGACGTTTGAAACAGATGCCGGACAGCCGTGGGTCGTTGCATTGACTTATGGCAGCAAGGCGAAATGCAGGAAAGATGCAGCACGCGTCCGCCAGTACATGAGCGGCTGTTTGCAGCAGGCAGAATAACCTTGCCGGAAAACCGATTTGGATGCCACAAAAAGGGAGGGGCAGGCCATGCAGCCGTATGAACTCATTCGCTCCGGCCGGCGCACGCTGGCGCTCGAGGTGCGCGGCGGGCGCGTGATCGTGCGCGCGCCGTACCGGACAGCCCAGGCCACGATCGACCGCTTTGTTGCGTCGCACGCCGACTGGATCGCGCGCGCTCTGGCCAAACAGGAGGCCCGCGCCGCCGCGCACCCGGAGCCGACGGACGCCGAGCGGGCGGCCTACATCCGGCAGGCGAAAGCCTGCCTGCCGCAGCGCGTGGCGTACTATTCCGAGCGGATGGGCCTCTACCCGACGCTGGTGCGCATCACGGGCGCGCGCACGCGCTTTGGCAGCTGCAGCTCGCAGGGGCACATCTGCTTTTCGTGGCGGCTGATGCAGTACCCGCCGGAGGCGATCGACTACGTCGTCGTGCATGAGCTGGCGCACCTGCGCTATATGAACCACGGCGCGGAGTTTTACGCGCTCATCGCGCGCTATCTGCCGGACTGGAAGACCCGCCGCGCCCTGCTGCGGGCGTGAACGCAGCGCCGGAGCATTGCCGCTCCGGCGTTTTTGCGCGCAAGAATTGATTTTTGCAGCAGATGCGTGTAAACTATATGGCCAGAAAAACCAGGGAGGGATGTGCATGAAACAGGCGATCGCGCTGGCCGGCGGCGGCACGAAGGGCGCATATCAGGTCGGCGCGTGGAAGGCGATGCGGGAGCTCGGCATCCCGTTTGACATCGTCACGGGCACGTCCATCGGCTCGGTCACGGCGGCGCTGATGGTGCAGGACGATTTTGACCGCGCGTGGGAGCTCTGGACGCACATCACGGAGGAGCAGATCATGCTCGAGCGCGACGATGCCACGCCGCACGAAAAGCGTGAGCTCGCGGCGCTGGCCGAGCACCCGGAGCAGCTCATCGCGCGCGTTAAGGACTGGGCGGATCTCAACCGCCGCACGGCGGACATTTCGCCGTACCGCGCGCTCGTGCACAAATACCTTGATGAGGAGCGCTTTTTCGCCTCGCCCGTGGATTTCGGGCTCATGACGGCGCGCTTTCCGTCGTTCCAGCCGGTCGAGGTGCGCAAGCGCGACATCGCGCCCGGCTACCTGCCGCAGTGGATCCTCGCGTCGTCGGCGTGTTTTCCGATGTTCCCGATGTGCGAGATCGACGGGCAGAACTATCTCGACGGCGCGTATTCGGATAACCTCCCCATCAGCACGGCGTTTCGACTCGGCGCGGATCGCGTCATCGCCATCGGTCTCAAGCCGGAGACGCCGGAGAAAAAATACGCAAACCACCCGCTCGTGACCTATATCGCCCCGGCAGAGCCGCTGGGAAAGCTGCTGGAGTTTGACCCCGACGCGATGCGGCACAGCATCGCCCTCGGCTACACGGACACGCTGCGCGTGCTCGGCAGCCATATCGGCCATACCTACACGTTCGAGCCCGACGGAAAGACGCTGCTCGACGGCGTCGCGCGCGACTATCTGCTCTGGCTGCTGCGCCGGGAGCTGACGCCGCCGGACTCCATGCTGGACTTTTTCCGCAGCGACACGCCGCTGACCGACCGCATCCTCAGCGACCGCCCCGGCGACCTGACGGACTGCGCGCTCGCGGGCGTGGAGTGTGTGCTGGAGGCGTATGCCTATCCGCGCGGGGAGATCTACGATCTCAAGCTCCTGCTGCCGGAGCTGGCCATGCGCCTTACGGAGGATGAGGACACGCCGGAGCTGGAGCACGCGCACGCGCTGTGTGCCTCACTCGGCAGCGAGCACTTCTTCACGCAGCTCGCCCCGCTCACACCGCGCTATGACGCCAGGGACATCTTTCTTGCCACGCTCACGCTCTATCTGCGGGAGCAGACGGCGTGACCTGCAGGTTTTTGTTGCGCTCGCGGGAATAATCGGGTATACTATCTAAGTTTGATAATTTTTGATATTGGATCATACAACAACAGAGGAGCGGACTATGGATCTGAAACAGGAAATCGAGCGCCGCCGGACGTTTGCGATCATTTCGCACCCGGACGCCGGCAAGACGACGCTCACGGAAAAACTGCTGCTGTACGGCGGGGCCATCCAGCTCGCCGGCTCGGTCAAGGGCAAGGCGACCGCGCGCCATGCGGTCTCGGACTGGATGGAGCTTGAAAAGCAGCGCGGTATCTCCATCACATCGTCGGTCATGCAGTTTGAGTATGAGGGCTATTGCATCAACATCCTCGACACGCCGGGCCATCAGGACTTCTCGGAGGACACGTATCGCACGCTCATGGCGGCCGACAGCGCCGTCATGGTCATCGACGCGGCCAAGGGCATCGAGCCGCAGACGCGCAAGCTCTTCAAGATCTGCGCCATGCGCCACATCCCGATCTTCACATTCATCAACAAGCTCGACCGTGAGGCGCGCGACCCGTTTGAGCTCATGGAGCAGCTCGAAAACGAGTTCGGCATCGGCACGTATCCCGTCAACTGGCCGATCGGCTGCGGACATGACTTCAAGGGCGTGTTTGACCGCGACCGCCGCGAGATCCTCGCGTTTCAGGAGTTTCACCGCGGGCAGAACAAGATCCGTCCCATCGAGTGCGAGCTCACGGATGTCGAGCGGCTCGACGAGCTGATCGGTCCGCGCCAGCGCGAAAAGCTCACCGAGGACATTGAGCTGCTCGACGGTGCGGGCTATTCCTTCGACCTCGACGAGGTGCGCGCCGGCCGCCTCAGCCCGGTGTTCTTCGGCTCCGCGCTGACGAACTTCGGCGTTGAGCCGTTTCTGGAAAACTTCCTGCACATGACGATGCCGCCGCTGCCGCGCACAACGGCCGATGGCACGGTCGACCCGTTCCAGCCGGGCTTTTCCGCGTTCGTGTTCAAGATCCAGGCGAACATGAACAAGGCCCACCGTGACCGCATCGCGTTCATGCGCATCTGTTCCGGCAAGTTCGTGCGCGACCATGAGTACCTGCACGTGCAGGGTGGCAAGACGCTCAAGCTTGCGCAGCCGCAGCAGCTCATGGCGCAGGAGCGCGCGATCATCAACGAGGCCTACGCCGGCGATATCATCGGCGTGTTCGATCCCGGCATCTTCTCCATCGGCGACACGATCTGCGAGCCCAAGATGCGCGTGCGCTTCGAGGGCATCCCGACGTTTGCGCCGGAGCATTTCTCCATCATCTCGCAGGTGGACACCATGAAGCGCAAGCAGTTTGTCAAGGGCGTCACCCAGATCGCGCAGGAGGGCGCCATCCAGATCTTCCACGAGCCGAACAGCGGCATGGAGGAGGTCATCGTCGGCGCGGTCGGCGTGCTGCAGTTCGAGGTGCTGGAGTACCGGCTCAAGAACGAGTACAACATCGACATCCGCCGCCGCGACCTGTCGTATTCCTACATCCGCTGGATCACGAGCGAGGGCACCGATCCCACGGCGCTCAACCTCGCCTCGGATACGAAGTGGGTGCAGGACTTCCGGGGACACAACCTGCTCATCTTCAACAATGAGTGGAGCATCCGCTGGGCGGAGCAGAAAAATCCCGGCCTGACGCTGGCGGAGTTCAGCCGGAACTGGTAAAAAAGATTGCAAACATGTATGCAAAACGCACGAAGGCCTTTCGAGAGAAGGGCACTTCGTGCGTTTTGCGTATGGACAGGAAATGCGATCTTTTGTGGAGCCAGCGAATTGAGTGATTGGGCGAATATACCAAAATAAGATGCAACAATTTGCAATAAAAATAATATTTATAAAAATAAACAATAAAAGGTTGACGCAGAAAGGACGATATAGTAAATTTAACACAAAAAGGGATTTTATATCTAAAGATGGGGAGCTGATGCAAATTTTGGAGTTTTGACTCGCGTCTAAAACTAGAATTGATTCCATACAGTTAGGAGACGATTCCGATGTGCTGAGTGCAATTTGGTGTGATTGTGATTTGAAAGCAGATGCATCCCGTTTTAGCAAACTGGGCTTTGCGAGCGATATGAACAGACTTTCGTATCGGTACAAAGTATATAACGCAGCTGGGGTCTGTACGATGTCTACCATCGATACCGTAACGTGCCCAACTGTTGATTCCTATCTTATCGTATATTATCAGTAAGGGGGTGTCCATCATGGAGCACAGACGGCCAAGTCTATTTAGAAGTTTCTGCATTACGCTGGTGCTCCTGCTGTCGTTGGGCTTGTGTGGCTGCAAGGCGCAGCCGGAGGCGGATACGTTCTTTTTCCAATACGAAGGCTACTTTGCGGCGCCGGTATCGTCTACGCTGACCGTGGCGATCACCGGATTCAGCACGAAGGAAGCATGCGCCGCGGTGTTTCAGAATGCAGCGTCCATGTCCTTTGAGGGAAATGATGCGGTGCGGATCCAGAAGTTTTCCATAGAGCCGCACGAGTCCATTGGAGCTTACAGCGCGTGTGCGGTGAGTGCAACGCTGGTGTTTGAAACGGCAGGCGTGACGGATGCAACGGCGCTGTGTGTGCAATTTCAGGATGGGAGCGAGCGGACGTACCCAATTGGAACGTGGACGTTCGACGTGCAGGACGCACCGGATCACGCAGAACTGCTGAATGTCTGGTCGTCCCCAGCATCGAATCGGGTTGGAAATATGTTCCCGTACCATTATGAGCTGCTGGATCGGGCCGCATCCATCCGGTCTATCCAATATGGACCGGATCAAATCGCCGATGTGGCGGACGGCATCACGGTATACGACGGCGTTGCGGAAGGGAAGCTGGCGCTCTCAGGTGACGCGCCGGTGCGGCTGATCCGCCCGCGCATCAAGGTGGAACAGAACGGCGAAGCCTACAGTGTTTATGGTATTTGTTGCTATTGCGGCGCGCTGGATGTGACGGAAGCGGACATACAGGCGGCGCAGAAAACCCCGACCTGACGCTGGCGGAGTTCAGCACAAATCAGGACGACGAGGCATAAGATCACACAGGGCCATCCGGACGGATGGCCCTGTTTTTTTCACGGTGCATCGCGTTTCCCTGAATGCGTAAAAATCCCCCGGCGCGGGTTCATTCCGCGCCGGGGGATCTTTTGTGCGCATTTTCCGGTTGGCGGCAGGATACGACGGCTTTTTTCGCGGCGCGCGTGTATACTGGTGTCAAACGAAAGCGAGGAGGGAGACGATATGAAACAGCTCCGCTTTGTGATCCTGATCATGCTCATTATGCTGCTGCTGTGCCCGGCTGCGCGTGCGGCGCAGGCGCAGCAAATGGGAAAACCTCCTGCACAGCAGGAGGTTTTCTCGTATGTATCGATGCTTAGAACAGATCCTCGACCACGTTCTCAGGCGGAACTTCCAGCAGGGAGGGGTTGTGCATGAACATCTTCATGTACTTGAACGACGAGGCGTAATAGTATCCGTCGCACACGCGCTCATCCATGACGGCCATAAAGTCGATGTACTTGCGCTCGACCGCCTTACCCTCGCGGTCGAGCTCGACCGCCTTGCGCTTGGCGCCGAAGGCGATGAACATCGGCAGGGTGCCGAAGTTATACAGGTGGTGATAGATCGGCGGGATGCCGAGCGAGCCCATGTCGGTGATGATCATCGAGCCGTGGAAGGGGCTGGCGTCGAGCAGCTTCTGCGGGATGATGCCGAAGTAGTCCATCACGCGCAGGCAGCCGATGGCGAAGCGCAGCAGGAAGCGCGGCAGCTTCAGCAGCGCGCCCGCGACCTGCTCGGTGTTGTTGTCCTCGCCGCCGTACTTGATCTCGTCGATCTTCTCGTTCATCTTGCGGTAGACATCAAAGATCGTGTCCGTCGGGGCGAAGACGGCCTTGATGGTCGTCTCGTTCGAGGTGGTGGACATGGTGCGGCGCACGGTCAGCACGACCTCGATGTTGTTGCGCGCATAAATGCGGCGGCCGGCCACAAAGCGGTTGATGCCGGGACGCATGGAGACCATGCGCACATAGGCCGCGATGAACAGGTGCAGGTAGCCGAGCCCCTTGTAGCCCTCGAGCCGCTTCTGACGCAGCCAGCGGTCGGTATCCGTGATCTCGATGCAGTCCTCAAACTGGTTGCAGGCATCGTTTTTCGTGGGCATGATGTAGGGCATGAACTTGTAAAACGGTGCGAGCGAATGGATCAGGCGACCGTCCTTGCGGTCTCCGAGACGGCGTTTGCTCTCCATAGGAAATACCTCCGAATATACGAATAAAGTTCAAACTTTTTAACTTTGGTAAGACCATTATAGGTGATTTCCGAAATAATAGCAAGTAAAAAAGTATTTAAAATGATGATAACTGCATTTTTCCAATTATTTTGGTGGGTGCATTATCGGGAAAACGTAACGGTATCATCGGAAGAAATCATGCAAAAAAATAAACGTTAATTTTTCGTCAATGACGTGAAAAAGCTAGCAATATCAATAGTTTTTTAACACTTAGGTGTTTGAAAATTGACATACATTTTTGGGCAATATCGCTTGCGAAACGGGTATGAATAGGGTAGAATACATACATTATGTAGATACAGTTCGCAAATGCGAGCGTGCGCGGCATAATACTACTTCGAATTGTAGGGAGGTGTAGGGATGTCATTTGAGGCGATAACAACGATCCGTGACGCGGAAAACCGTGCAAAGCAGATCCAAGCCGACGCGCAGGCGGCCGCTGCAGCGGCAGTGGAAGCGGCTCAGGCCGAGGGCAAAGCGGCGATCGAGGCCGCCGTCGGCAAGGCGCAGCGCGAGCTGCAGACGCTGCGGGCCAAATCAGATGAAAAGGCGAAGGCAGATGCGGAAAAGCTGGCTGCGGAGACCAAGAACAAGGAAGCGGCCATGCGCATCAAGGCCAAGACCAATCTGGATCGCGCTGCATCACTTATCGTGGAAAGGATCGTGAACGGCTGATGGCCATTGTACACATGAAAAAGCTGCGGCTCATGGTCGTTCGCGGGCAGAAAGATGCTCTGCTGCGCGACCTGATGCTGCTCGGCTGCGTGCAGGTCTCGGAACCGGACGCGCTTTTGGCGGATGCAGAGGCTGCCGCGGTCCTGCGTCAGGAGAGCGGCAACGTGACGGAGACGCGCAGTGAGCTGACGCGCCTGAACGCTGCGCTCAAGCTGCTGGATAAGTATGCGCCGGTCAAGTCCAAGCTGCTCAGCTCCCGGCCGGAGGTCACGGAGCGTGAGTTTCTGGATGTCGGCGCCTACCGCAAGGAGCTCGACGCGGTCGCACAGCTCGAAGCGCTGGAGGCCGACGTGCGCCGCTATAACGGCGAGGAGGCAAAGCTGCGCAGCAGCGTTGAGGCGCTGCGCCCGTGGGAGACGCTTGACCTGCCGCTGAGTCTGGGCTCGACCGCGACGACGCGCATCACGCTGGGCATGCTGCCGGCGGCGGCAGACCTCGGCGAGGCGCAAAAGGCGCTGGCGGAGGCTGCACCCGAGTCGCAGATGTATGAGATCTCCGCAGACAGGGAACAGCACTATGTGCTGCTCATCTGCATGAAGGACGAGCTGCCGGAGGCGCTGGCTGCGCTGCGCACTTTCGGCTTCACGCTGGCAAACCTCGGCGGCACGCCGGGAACGGCCAGGCAAAACATCGACACCGCGCAGCAGCAGATCGCGGATGTCATCCGCAAGCGTGAGCAGGCGGAGGCGGACATCGCCGCCTTTGCACCGCACCGCGATGCGTTCAAGCTCTGCATCGACCGCGCGAGCGTCCGGCTCGGCCGCGCCGAGGCGGAGGAGCGTCTGGTCGGCACGGAGAGCGTCGTGTGTATGCGCGGCTGGCTCACGGCGCCGGAAGAGGAAAAGCTCACGGCGGTGCTCGCAAAGTATGACTGCGCATGGGATCTGGCCGACCCCACGGAGGATGAATATCCCGAGGTGCCGGTCAAGCTCAAGAACAACAAGTTCACAGAGCCGCTCAACATGGTCACGAACATGTACAGCCTGCCGGCCTACGGCACGGTGGACCCGAACCCGCTCATGGCGCCGTTTTTCATCCTGTTTTACGGCATCATGATGGCGGACATGGGCTACGGTCTCGTGATGGTGCTCGCGGCGCTCATCGCGCTCGGCAAGATGAAGCCCAAGCGCGGCAGCAAGTATTTCTGCGAGCTGCTGCTCGCCTGCGGCGTGTCGACGTTCCTGCTCGGCATCGTGACGGGCGGCTTCTTCGGAAACGCCGTGCCGACGATCGTGAAGATGTTCGGCCACGATGTCCAGCTCGGCATCCTGACAAGCCCGCTGCTCGACCCGCTCAAGGACACGACGACGATCCTCATCGGCGCGATGGTGCTCGGCTTTATCCAGCTCGTGACCGGCATGATCGTGAACATGGTCATGGAGTGCCGCCAGGGCAAGGTCGGCGACGCAATCTTCAACGAGGGCACGTGGCTGGTCCTGTTTGCGGGACTCGCGCTGTATGTGCTCAAGATCGGCAACATCGCCGGCGTCCCGGTCGTGCTGTGCATCGGCGGTCTGATGCTGCTCTACGGCTCCGGCCGTGAGGCCAAGGGCTTCGGCAAGGTCACGGTCGTGTTCGGCGCGCTCTACAACGGGCTGACCGGCTGGTTCGGCGACATTCTCTCGTATTCCCGACTCATGGCTCTGATGCTGGCCGGCAGCGTCATCGCGCAGGTGTTCAACACCCTCGCCGCGATGCCGTCGAGCGGCGGCGTGACCGTCGTGTCGATGCTGGTCTTTATCCTCATCTTCCTGGTGGGTCACGCGCTGAACTTCGGTCTGAACCTGCTCGGCTGCTTCGTGCACGACCTGCGTCTGCAGTGTCTGGAGTTCTTCGGTAAGTTCTATGCCGACGGCGGCAAGCCCTTCAGCCCGCTGGAGATCAACACGCGCTATGTCGACGTGGAAAATCATAATTTCTAAACATTCGTACTCAAGAGATATTTAAGGAGGAAATTGAAAATGGCATTTCTCGAATCCATCGGTGGTCTGGCTCTCGGCCTTCTCGGCGCTGCGCTCGCAGCGGCTCTCGCGTGCATCGGCTCTGCAAAGGGCACCGGCATCGCCGGTGAGGCCGGCGCAGGTCTCGTCTCGGAGGATCCCAGCAAGTTCGGTAAGGCGATGATCATGCAGGTCATCCCCGGCACGCAGGGTCTGTACGGCTTCGTCATCTGGTTCCTTGCTCAGAGCCAGATCTTTGCCGCCAACGCCGCCGCCCCGCTGACCGTTGCGCAGGGCCTGCAGTACTTCGCAGCCTGCCTGCCGATCGCGCTCGGCGGCCTGATCTCCGCCATCGCGCAGGGCAAGGTCGCTGCCGCGTCCCTGAACATTCTGGCCAAGAAGCCGGACGACTGGTCCAAGGGCATGATCTTCTGCATCACGGTCGAGTTCTACGCTATCCTCTGCCTGCTGGCGTCGTTCCTGATGCTCAACGGCTTGAAGTAATCCAAATCCTCTTCCGACAGAAGGGAACGAAGATCTATGAATGGTATTGAAAAAATCACCGGCCGCATCGAGGCGGACGCACGGGAGCAGGCGAGTGCCATCACGGCCGACGCCGAGGCCAAGTGCGCCGAGATCCGCGCCGACTATGACAAGCAGGCGCAAGACCAGTATTGGGCGCGCGTGCGCGACGGTGTGAAGACCTGCGAGGATCGCGTGCAGCGCATGGGACGTCTGGCGGAAATGGAAGCCAGAAAGAGCATTCTTGCTCTCAAGCAGGAGATGGTCGACGCGGCGTTTGCCGCCGCGCTCGAGCGCATCTGCACCATGCCGCAGGCGGACTACGTGGCCTATCTTGCCAAGCTCGCGGCACAGGCTGCGACGACCGGCACCGAGGCCTTGGTGTTCAACGCCAAGGATCAGGCCGCGTGCGGTCAGGCGGTCGCGGACGCTGCAAACGCGCTGCTCGCGCAGCAGGGCAAGCAGGCGCGGCTCACCGTGAGCTCCGCCACGCGCGACCTGCGCGCCGGTTTTGTGCTCCAGCAGGGAGACATCGAGGTCAACTGCGCGGTGGAGACGATCGCAGAGCTCTGCCGCAGTGATCTGGCTGCTCAGGTCGCCGAGGTCTTGTTCGGCGCATGACCTGCCCCGCCCCACGCGGGGGAATGAATTATCCTATATGGGGTGCAGGGCTCTGCGCCGCATGAAGGAGGAACGGAATTGTCTAAAGTAAAAGATACGAACTACCTTGCGATTACGGCAATGCTGGCAGCCCGCGAGACCAAGATGCTTTCCGCTGAGCGCATGGAGCGCATGATCGATGCGCCCACGAACGAGGAGGCGGCCAAGATCCTTGAGGAATGCGGCTACGGCGACCTGAGCGGCCTGAGCGCGAAGGACGCCGGCGCTGCGCTCGAGGCGCACATCGCGGCGCTGTTCGACGAGGTCGAGGGCATGGTCCCGGAGGCGCAGCTCGTGCAGCTGTTCCGCCTCAAGTACGACTACCACAACGCCAAGGCGCTCATCAAGGCACAGGCCATGGGCACGGACTGCGGCGCGATTTTGTCGCAGCGCGGCACGGTGCCGCCGCAGAAGCTGCACGCCGCGTTCTATGAAGAGGACTACCGCGACATCCCGCCCGTTCTGGCACAGGCCATGGTCGATGCCGCTGCGATCCTCGCGCGCACGGCCAATCCGCAGGCGGCGGACTTTGCGCTTGACCGCGCGTATTTTGCGCAGATGCTCGCGCTCTGCGACGGTCTGAGTGACGGCGGCTTTGCCAAGGGCTATGTGCAGCTGCAGATCGACGGTGCGAACCTGCGCGCCGCCGTGCGCACGCGCCGCATGGCCAAGGATGCGGACTTTCTCAGGAACGCGCTCGTCTCCGGCGGCACGATCGGCACGGACCGCGTGCTCGCGGCGTTTGAGTCGGCCGAGGCGCTCACGGCGCTCTATGCCAACACATGGCTGAGCGATGCGGCGTCTGCCGGTGCGGCCGCCATGAGCGGCGGCGCGCTGACGGCGTTTGAGCTGCTGTGCGACAACGCGCTCATGGACTACATCCGCGCGGCCAAGCTGCGCAGCTTCGGCGCGGCGCACGTGTCGGCGTATCTCGCCGCCATGGAAAACGAGACGACGGCCGCCAGAATGATCCTGACGGGCAGACTCGCCGGGCTTCAGCCCGCGGTCATCCGGGAAAGGCTGCGTGAGACTTATGCTTAAAATTGCAGTTGTCGGCGGTGCGGAGACCGTCATGGGCTTCAAGGCGCTCGGTCTCGAGGCCTGCCCGGTCGCCAACACCGAGGAGGCGCGCGAGACGCTGCGCCGCCTGACCAAGGACTCTGAGGACTACGCCATCATCTATGTGGAAGAAAATCTGGCGCAGGAGCTTCAGCACGAGATCGACAAATTCAAAGATGTTCCCAAGCCGGCCATCATCCTGATCCCCGGCAGGGAAGGCCCCCTCGGCCTCGGCCAGACCGCGCTCAAGGCGGCGGTCGAGCGAGCGGTTGGCTCCGATATCCTTTAAGGAAAGGAAGAATGAAATTGAGCGGAACTATCACAAAAGTTTCCGGTCCGCTGGTCGTGGCCAACGGTCTTGCCGATGCCAACGTCTCCGACGTTGTGCGTGTTGGCGAGCAGCGCCTGATCGGCGAGATCCTGAATATGACCGGTGACAGCGCGTCCATCCAGGTCTACGAGGAGACCTCCGGTCTCGGTCCCGGCGCGAAAGTCGAGACGACCGGTATGCCGCTGTCCGTGGAGCTTGGCCCCGGTATGCTGGAGAATATCTATGACGGTATCCAGCGCCCGCTGCCCGAGATCCGCGACCTGACCGGCTCGAACATCACCCGCGGCATCGAGGTGCCCGCGCTCAACCGCGAGCGCGTATGGCACTTTGACCCCGTCGTGCAGCCCGGCACCGCCGTTTCCGGCGGCGACGTGATCGGCACCGTCCAGGAGACGACGGCCATCCTGCACAAGATCATGGTGCCCCCGCAGATGGCGGGCACGATCAAGAGCATCACCGGCGGCGACTTCACGGTCGACCAGACCGTCGCCGTGCTCACCGACGCTGCCGGCGTCGATCATGAGCTGAACATGATCCAGCGCTGGCCGGTGCGTATCGCGCGCCCCTATGCGCAGAAGTTCGCCCCGAATAAGCCCATGAACAGCGGCCAGCGTATCATCGACACGCTCTTCCCGATCGCCAAGGGCGGCACGGCTGCTGTGCCCGGCCCGTTCGGCAGTGGCAAGACCGTCGTGCAGCACCAGCTCGCCAAGTGGTCGGACGTGGACGTCGTCGTCTACATCGGCTGCGGCGAACGCGGCAACGAGATGACCGACGTTCTCATGGAGTTCCCGGAGCTGACCGACCCGCGCAACGGCGAGCCGCTCATGAAGCGCACCGTGCTCATCGCCAACACCTCCGATATGCCGGTGGCTGCGCGTGAGGCATCCATCTATACCGGCATCACCATCGCGGAGTATTTCCGCGACATGGGCTATGACGTCGCCGTTCTGGCTGACTCCACCTCCCGCTGGGCCGAGGCGCTGCGTGAGATGTCCGGCCGTCTGGAGGAGATGCCCGGCGAAGAAGGCTACCCGGCCTACCTCGCATCGCGCATCGCGCAGTTCTACGAGCGTGCCGGCTGCATCCGCTGCATTGGCAGCGATGCCGACCGCCGCGGCTCCGTCACCGCCATCGGCGCTGTCTCGCCTCCGGGCGGCGACATTTCCGAGCCTGTCTCGCAGGCGACCATGCGCATCGTCAAGGTGTTCTGGGCGCTTGACTCGAGCCTTGCCTATGCCCGCCACTTCCCGGCCATCAACTGGCTGACGTCCTACTCGCTGTATGTCGACTCGCTCAAGCCGTGGTATGAGGCCACGTTCGGCGAGGAGTATATGGCCAACCGCGACAAGGCCATGAGCATCCTGCAGCAGGAATCCGAGCTGCAGGAGATCGTCCGCCTCGTCGGTCAGGACGCGCTGTCCCCGGCCGACCGCCTGACGATGGAGACGGCCAAGATGATCCGCGAGGACTTCCTGCAGCAGAACGCCTTCGTCGACATCGACAGCTACTCCGAGTACCGCCGTCAGTATCTGCTGCTCGGCCTCATCCTGCACTATGACGCCGAGTGCCGCGACGCGCTCGAGAAGAACGCGCCGATGCACAAGCTCTTTGCCATTCCCGCCCGCGTCGATATCGGCCGCGCCAAGAGCGTGCCGAGCGACGAGTACGAGCAGGTCTATGCCAAGATCGCGGCGGATATGACTGCGCAGATCAAAGAGATTATCGCCGGAGGTGAGGAGCAGTGATTAGAGAATACAAGACCATCCAGGAGATCGCCAGCCCTCTGATGATCGTCAAGAACGTCGAAGGCGTGACCTACGACGAGCTGGCCGAGATCGAGCTCCCGAACGGTGAAGTCCGCCGCTGCAAAGTCCTCGAGGTCGAGGACGATCATGCGGTCGTGCAGCTCTTCGAGAGCGCGCAGGGCATCAACCTCGCGCAGTCGAAGGTGCGCTTTCTCGGCCACCCGCTGCAGCTGGGCGTGAGCGAGGATATGCTCGGCCGCGTCTTCAACGGCATGGGCGAGCCCATTGACGGCGGTCCGGCGATCCTCGCCGAGGAGCACCGCGACATCAACGGTCTGCCGATGAACCCGGCGGCCCGCGCCTACCCGGCAGAGTTCATCCAGACCGGCGTGTCCACCATCGACGGCCTGAACACCCTCGTCCGCGGCCAGAAGCTGCCGATCTTCTCGGCCTCCGGCCTGCCGCACGCTGCCCTTGCCGCGCAGATCGCGCGTCAGGCGAAGGTGCTGGGCGACAACGAGAACTTCGCCGTCGTCTTTGCCGCCATCGGCATCACGTTCGAGGAGTCTGAGTACTTCATTCAGGAGTTCCGCCGCACTGGCGCCATCGACCGCACGGTCGTGTTCTCGAACCTCGCCAACGACCCCGCCGTCGAGCGTATCGCCACCCCGCGTATGGCGCTGACCGCGGCCGAGTATCTGGCCTTCGAGAAGGATATGCAGGTGCTGGTCATCCTGACCGATATCACCAACTACGCCGAGGCGCTGCGTGAGGTCTCCGCGGCCAAGAAGGAAGTCCCCGGCCGCCGCGGCTATCCCGGCTATCTGTACACCGACCTTGCCACGCTCTACGAGCGCGCAGGCCGCCGCATCGGCAAGTCCGGCTCGATCACCATGATCCCGATCCTGACCATGCCCGAGGACGACAAGACCCACCCGATCCCCGACCTGACCGGTTACATCACCGAGGGTCAGATCATCCTCTCCCGTGACCTGTACCGCAAGGGCATCATCCCGCCCGTGGACGTGCTGCCCAGCCTGTCGCGTCTGAAGGATAAGGGCATCGGCGAGGGCAAGACCCGTGAGGACCACTCCGGCACGATGAACCAGCTGTTTGCGGCCTATGCCCGCGGCAAGGACGCCAAGGAGCTCATGACCATCCTCGGCGAGGCGGCGCTGTCGGACGACGACAAGCAGTTTGCGAAGTTCGCCGACGCGTTTGAGCAGCGCTACGTCAATCAGGGCAACAACACCAACCGTACCATTGAGGACACCCTCAACCTCGGCTGGGAGCTGCTGAGCCTGCTGCCGCGCACCGAGCTCAAGCGTATCAAGCCCGAGCTGATCGAAAAGTATATGCCCGAGACCTGATCGCACCCGTCCCGCAGACTTACCAAGTGAGGTGATTTGATGGCAAATACAGCGATTACCCCGACAAGAATGGTGCTCAACCAGCTCAAGGGCAGGTTGAAGACCGCTCGCAGGGGTCATAAGCTCCTCAAGGATAAGCGTGACGAGCTGATGCGTCAGTTCCTCGACAACGTGCGCCTGAACAAGCAGCTGCGTGCAAAGGTCGAGCAGGGGCTCACGGAGGCGTTCGGCTCTCTGTCGGTCGCGTCCGCGATCATGTCCCCGGAAATGCTCGAGCAGTCGCTGCTCTACCCGCGGCAGAGCGTCGAGTTGGGCATGACCTATCAGAACATCATGAGCGTGAACGTGCCGGTCTACGATTTCCAGACCCGCAACAGCGACCCGTCCGAGATCTTCCCGTACGGCTTCGCGCAGACGTCCGGCGAGCTGGACGATGCGCTCGAGAAGCTGGCGGAGGTGTTTAAGGATATGCTGGAGCTTGCGCAGGTCGAAAAGACCACGCAGATGCTCGCGCAGGAGATCGAAAAGACCCGCCGCCGCGTCAACGCGCTCGAATACGTGATGATCCCGGAGCTGGAGCAGAACATTCGTTACATCTCCATGAAGCTGGATGAGAACGAAAGTTCGACCAAGGTGCGCCTGATGAAGGTCAAGGAAATGGTCCTCGAGGACGCACACCACTATAAGCAATAATGCACCACAAAACCGCCGCATCTTTGGATGCGGCGGTTTTTGCGTCTTTATTTCTCGTGCTGCTCCATCAGTTCGAGCAGCCGCGCGGTCTCTGCGGCGGCGTCCGGTGTGTTTGCCTCCACCTGCAGGGCGGAGGTTTCCGCATCCGGCCGGACGGTCAGCTCCCAGCTGCCGTCGCGCACGTGCAGACCGTTGGTGAAGTCGGCGCCGGCCTCCATCATCGCTTCCGACAGGGTGCGCATCCGGTGCGCGCGGTCGCGGCAGGGGACACTGCGCCGGAGCGGGTCTGTGCATTGCGCGGGGGCGTCCGGTGATTCCGGGGCTTCCGGCGGCGCCGGACTCAGCCGTCCGTCGAGCACGTCCAGACAGCACCGGTAGTAGGCACGCGGCGTGCCGATGTCGCACCAGTAGCCGTCCATCGGCACGCCGAGGATCGGCTCATTTGCCGCGAGCAGCAGCGGGAAGAGGTCGTTGGCAAAGTCAAACGGCGTGTCCTCCGGCACATAGGTCATCGCCCGCGGGGAGACGATATAGATGCCGGTGTTGACGAGATCGGTCACAACGTGCGGCCAGTCCGGTTTTTCGATGAAGTGGCGCACGTAGCCCTGCCGGTCCTGCAAAACGAGCCCGTATTGCAGCGGCTCTGCGTCCGGATAGAGCGCGACCGTTACGGCGGCGCCGGAGCTCTGGTGCTGCCGGTAGAGCCGCAGCAGGTCAAAGCTGCACGCCGCATCGCCGCTGATGACGAGAAAATCGTCCCGGCCGTAAAAGTCGCTGCACGCGCGCACAGCGCCCGCCGTGCCGCGCGGCTCGGTCTCGATGCGGTAGCGCAGGTGCACGCCGTAGCTGCTGCCGTCGCCGCAGTGCTCCTGAATGGCCTCCGGCCGGTAACACAGCGTTGCGCACACGTCCGTGAAGCCGTTGCGCCGCAGCAGCTCGAGCAGCCGGTCGAGCACCGGCACGCCGACGAGCGGTACCATGGGCTTCGGCAGCTTGCCCGTGATGCTGCGCAGCCGCCGGCCCTGACCGCCGGCGAGCAAAATTGCTTTCATGCGCACGCTCCTTTCACAAATCTTCGGTGGGAAAGTGTATTGTCAACGTTCGGGAAAGATGATATAATCATTGATTATTATGGGGGCAATAGGTTTTGCCCGCGGGGTGCAAGGAGGTATGACGATGCGAGATCCCAAAACCGGCAATGTACCCAATGAGTCGAAGCTGCAGCGTGCGCTGATGTCGAATTCGCGGATGTTTCTGCTGTTTCTGATCGTGTTTGCAGTGCTCACGTTTTTCTTCTCCGACCGGCTCTGGCTGTCGATCGGTGAGGGCGTCATCATTCTGCTGCTCATTATCTATTCGGTCATCATGCGCGCGCGCAAGCGCCGCACGCTCGAGCGGTATATTGAATCTGTCACCTATGATACGGAGTCTGCGCGAAATAATACCCTGCAGAATTTTCCGCTGCCGATGGCGGTCTTTCGCCCGGCGGATTCTCAGGTCATCTGGGCCAATCAGAACTTTTTTGATATCTGCGGCCGGCACAAGCCGTCGGTCGATATGCGCATCACGGACGTGATCCCGGAGTTTTCCGGCCGCTGGCTGCTCGAGGGAAACACCCAGTGTCCCGAGCTGCTGGAGTATCAGGGCCGCAAGTACCAGATCCACGGCAACCTCGTGCGCACGAACCCGGACGATGCCGCGAGCTACATGGGCATCACCTACTGGGTCGACGTGACGGACTATGAGAAGATCCGGCTGGAGTATTACGCCTCGCGCCCGATCATCGCCGTGATCGTTATTGATAACTATGACGAGCTCATCCGCGGTCTGACCGACCGCAAGCGCAATGAACTGCGCGACGCCATTGAGGATAAGCTCCTGCAGTGGTGCGAGGGCAAGGGCGGCTTCTTCCGCCGCTATGACCGCGACCGGTACCTGTACGTGTTCGAGGAGCGGCACCTTGATGAGCTGCGCGAGAATAAGTTTGCGTCCCTGCTCGATATCGTCCACAGCGTGACCAGCCCCAGCGGCATCCGCGCCACGGTCAGCGTCGGCGTCGGCCGCGACGGGGAGAGCCTCGATGAAAACTACAACTTCGCCATCCTCGGCACTGAGATGGCGCTCTCACGCGGCGGCGATCAGGCCGTTGTGAAAAACCGCGTCACGTTCGAGTTCTTCGGCGGCCGCGGCGGAGAGGTCGAGCGGCGCACAAAGGTCAAATCCCGCGTCATGGCAAACGCCCTCAGCCAGCTCATTCAGGACTCGTCCAAGGTCTACGTCATGGGGCACAAATTCTCCGACCTGGACACGCTCGGCGCTGCTGCCGGTGTGTGCTGCATCGCACGCAAATTCGGCACGCCCTGCCGCATCGTCATGGATGCCAACAGGACGGCGGCCGGCCAGCTCCGCGACCGGATGCTCAGCGCGGCGGAATACAGCAAGGCATTCCTGTCGCCGCAGGAGGCGTTCCTGCACGCCGACAGCCGCACGCTGCTCGTCGTGGTGGACACCAACCGGCCCGATCAGGTGGAAAATGTGAGCCTGCTTGAGGCCTGCACCCGCGTGGCGGTCATCGACCACCACCGGCGCGCGGCGAACTATATCTCCAACGCGACCATGAGCTTCCACGAGCCGTATGCGTCGTCGGCGTGTGAGCTGATGGCGGAGCTTCTGGAGGAGCTGGTCGAGCAGCCGGACATCCTGCACGTGGAGGCGGAGGCCATGCTCTCGGGCATCATGCTCGACACGAAGGACTTCACCGTGCGCACCGGCGAGCGCACGTTTGAGGCGGCGGCATTCCTGCGCCGCGCCGGAGCGGACACCTCCGAGGTGAAAAAGCTCCTGCAGACGGATATGGAGCACACGGTCGCCCGCTATAAGATCCTGCAGACGGCGTCCATTTACCGCGCGGACATCGCCATTGCCGCGCCTACCGAGCCGCAGGAGCGCATCGTCGCGGCGCAGGCTGCGGACGAGCTGCTCAACATCGCGGGGGTCACGGCGTCACTGGTCATTTACCCGATGGGCAACGGGGATGTGTTCATCTCCGCGCGCTCGATCGGTGAATTGAATGTGCAGCTTGTCATGGAGGCGCTCGGCGGCGGCGGCAGCCGCTCGTCGGCGGCCGTGCAGCTGCACGACGTGTCGGTCGCGCAGGCGGTGCAGATGGCACGCGCGGCGATCGACGATAATCTGGAAAATTAAGCAAAGGAGTATCTTGCTATGAAAGTGATTTTGAATGCAGACGTAAAGGGTCAGGGCAAAAAGGGCGAGCTCAAGGAAGTTTCCGACGGCTATGCCCGCAACTACCTCCTGCCGCGCAAGCTCGCGACGGAGGCGACGGCCGATAATCTCAACGCCTTCCGCCTCAAGGAGAAGGCCAAGGCCGCGCAGATCGCCCGCGAAAAGGCGGAGGCGGAGGAAAACGCCAAGAAGCTCGGTGCGATCCAGGTGAAGATCGCGGCGAAGGCCGGCAGCAACGGTAAGCTCTTCGGCTCCGTCACCTCGAAGGAGATCAGTGACGCGCTGCACGAGCAGTTTGACCTGAGCATTGAAAAGCAGAAGATCGTGCAGGCCGAGCCCATCAAGAGCTTCGGCGCGTACGAGGTCAGGTGCAAGCTCGGCTATGAAGTCACCGGTACGATCCACGTGCTGGTCATCGAAGAAAAATAATCCGCGCGCAGGCGAGGGAGGGACCCGTCATGGAGGAGCTGCTTGGCAGACAGGCGCCCCATTCCGCTCCGGCGGAGCAGGCAGTTATCGGTGCGATGCTCATCGACCCGAGCTGCATCCCGGATGTGATCGAGAAGGTCAAGTCCGACGAATTTTATATTCAGGCCAACCGCGATATTTTCGACACCATCTTCGCCATGTTCTCCTACGGGCAGAGCGTAGACGCGGTCACGGTGCTCGAGCAGATGAAGGTGCGCGGCGTGTTCAAGGGCACGACCCAGCAGTACCTCATGGAGGTCATGCAGGTCACGCCCACGGCGGCGAACGTGCTCAAGTACGCGGCCATCGTGCGCGATCAGGCGCTGCTGCGCAACCTGCACACCGCTGCCGATGAGATCAACACCATGATCTTTGAGGGCTCGGGCGGTGCGGACGCCATGCTCGAGGCGGCCGAGCGCAAGATCTATGCGCTGCGGCAGGGACGCAATGTCGGCGGCCTGCAGCCGATCAGCATGGTCATCCAGCGCGTGTACGCAAACCTCTCCGAGGCGGCGAGCAGCGGCGGCGGCATCCCCGGTCTGGCGACCGGCCTGCCGGATCTGGACCAGACGATCCTCGGCCTGAACGCGGGTGAGCTGATCCTCATCGCCGCGCGCCCCGGCATGGGCAAGACGAGCCTTGCGCTCAACATCGCGCTGCACGTCGGCAAGACGTCCGGCAAGACGGTCGCGGTGTTCTCGCTCGAAATGGCGCGCGAGCAGCTCACGACCCGTCTGCTTGCGGGTGAGGGCCTGGTCGACAGCCAGAAGCTGCTGACCGGCAAGCTCTCGGCGGACGAGTGGCGGCGCGTCGGCGCTGCGGCCACGACCATCAGCGCGACTGATATCCGCATCGACGACAATCCGTCGCTTTCCGTTGCGGACATGAATGCCCAGTGCCGCCGCATCCCGAATCTCGGCCTCGTCGTCATCGACTACCTGCAGCTCATGCAGTCGGCCGGCAGCGGCCACGGCTGGTCGAACGAGAGCCGCACGCAGGCGGTCTCCGACATGAGCCGAATGCTCAAGATCATGGCCAAGGAGCTCAACGTTCCGGTCATCTGCCTGTCGCAGCTCTCGCGTGCCAATGAAGCGCGCCAGAATAAGCGCCCGATGCTTTCGGACCTGCGTGAATCCGGTGCCATCGAGCAGGACGCGGACATCGTGCTCGCGCTCTACCGCGACGGGTATTACAACAAGGAGTGCGAAAACCCGAACCTGGCCGAGGCGATCATCCTCAAAAACCGCCACGGCGAGACCGGCACGCTCGAGCTGATGTGGCTGCCCGAATACACGACGTTTGCGGCCATTGAGAAGAAGTACGACGACGATGACTATTGATGCGATCACGCCCGGTGCGCGCGTGCTGTGTGCCGTGTCCGGCGGGGTGGACTCCATGTACCTCCTGCACCGGATGACGGAGTTGGCGGCACAGCGCGGCTTTACGGTCGGCTGTGCGCACTTCAACCACGGCCTGCGCGGCGCGGAGAGCGACCGCGACGAGGCGTTCGTGCGCACGCAGTGTGCACATTTGGGCGTACCGTTTTACGCCGGGCGCGGCGACGTTTCGTCCGTGCGCGGAATGGGCACGGAGGGCGCTGCGCGGCAATTGCGCTATGCGTTTTTGACCGACTGCGCGGCTGCACACGGCTATGACTGGATCGCAACGGCGCACACGGCGGATGACAACGCCGAGACGCTGCTGCTCAACCTCGCACGCGGCTGCGGTCTGCGCGGCCTGACCGGTATCCCGCCGCAGCGCGGCAAGCTCCTGCGCCCGATGCTGGACACGACGCGCGCGGAAGCGGAGGCGTATCTGGCGGCGCATGGCATCGCGCATGTGGAAGACAGCACGAATGCATCGGACGCTTACGCCCGCAACCGCGTCCGGCACCATGCCGTGCCGGCGCTCGAGAGCGTGAACGCGGCCTTCGTGCAGCACGCGGCCGATACGGCGGCGCTTTTGCGCGAAGATGAGCGGTTTCTCGGCGGTCTGGCGGCAGAGTTTCTCGCCGGGCAGACGCCGGCGGAGGGCATCCCGACGGCAGAGCTGCTGGCGCTGCCGCGCCCGGTGCGCGTGCGCGTGCTGCAGCAGGCGGCCGGACGCGAGCTCTCACGGCGGCATCTGCTGGCGCTTGAGCAGCTGTGCGGCGGGGAAGGACTCGGCTATGCCGACATGCCCGGCCTGCGCGTGACGCGCGAGCAGGGACGGCTCTTTTTCGGCGCGCAGCGGCGGCCGCCGCTCGGGACGTATGCGCTCATCCCCGGTCAGACGACGGAGATCCCGGAGCTCGGCGTGCGCTTCACGGTGGGGATGCCGGAACCGTTTCGTGAAATTCACAGCGCGTTCACCACTTTTGTCTTTAAATCTGCGATTATCCATGATACACTATCTGTTACGCCACGGCGTCCGGGTGACCGGATCCGTCTGGCTGGACGCGGCTGCACGAAGCGCGTGAGCGACCTGCTTGCAGAGCGGGGGCTGACGCAGAGCGCGCGCGACCGCGTACCGATCATCCGCGCGGCGGATGTGCCGGCGGCCATCGCCGGCTTCGGCGTCGCCGAGCAATGGGCGGCGGTGCCGGATCAAACCATGGTCTGCATCCGGATGGAACAGATCCAAACATATGGGGGAGAATACTATGAGCGATATGAGAGATGACATTGCGTCCGTTCTGCTGTCCGCCGAAGAGATCCAGAAGCGCACGGCGGAGCTGGGTGCCCGGATCTCGAAGGATTTTGACGGCCGCGAGCCGCTTTTTGTCGGCGTGCTCAAGGGCTGCTTTGTGTTCATGGCGGACCTGATGCGCAGCGTGACCATTCCGTGTTCGGTCGATTTCATGGCCGTATCGTCCTATGGAAACCAGACCACGACCACCGGTGCGGTGAAGATCAACAAGGATCTGAACCAGGACATCGAGGGACGCGACATCATCCTCGTCGAGGACATTCTCGACAGCGGCGTTACGCTGCACTACCTTGCGGACTATCTCAGTGTCCGCCGTCCCGCGTCGATCACCATTGCGACGCTGCTGGACAAACCTGCGCGCCGCAAAGCGCCGATCCACGCGACGTATGCCGGCTTTGAAGTGCCGGATGCATTCGTCGTCGGCTACGGCCTTGACTACGCGGAAAAATACCGCAATCTCCCGTTCATCGGTGTGCTCAAGCCGGAGGTCTACTCCCACTGAGCCCGATACGGATTCCTAAAGGATGTGATTTGATTTGAAACCGGACAAGAACCGTGCCAGAGGCATCGGGTTCTATATGCTGATCGGCGTGATCATTCTCGCCGTCGTTTTCTATCTGACAACCCCGGTGGAGCAGAAGGAATACACCTATTCCGAGATCGAGACCCTGTTCCGGGAGGAAAAGGTCAAGTCGTTCAGTCTCGAGGGCGATGAGCTCACGCTCAACCTCTATTCGGCTGACAGCGACGGCAACACCACCATCAAAAAGACCCTGCCGAACCCGAACTGGTTCCGCGAGGATCTGGGCGACCTCATTGATGCGCAGACTGCCAGCGGTGTGCTGACGGAGTATGACTACGTCAAGGGCTGGACGGCGCCGTGGTGGATGTCCATCCTGCCGTATCTGATCACGGTCGTGCTGTTTATCGGCGTGTGGTACCTGCTCATGAACAAGTCGGGCGGCGGCGGTGCGCCGGGCGTCGGCAAGTTCGGCAAGGCGCACACGCGCACCGGTGAGGAGAACCTCAAGAAGGTCACCTTTGCCGATGTTGCCGGCGCGGAAGAAGAAAAAGAGGAGCTGTCCGAGATCGTGGACTTCCTCAAGCGGCCGCAGAACTATACCGCGATGGGCGCGCGCATCCCCAAGGGCGTGCTGCTCGTCGGCCCTCCGGGCACCGGCAAGACGCTCATGGCGCGCGCAGTTGCGGGCGAGGCGGGCGTGCAGTTTTTGTCCATCTCGGGCTCGGACTTCGTCGAGCTCTATGTCGGCGTCGGCGCATCGCGTGTGCGTGACCTGTTTGAACAGGCCAAGAAGGTCGCTCCGGCCATCATCTTCATTGATGAGATCGACGCGGTCGGCCGTCAGCGCGGCAGCGGCCTCGGCGGCGGCCACGACGAGCGCGAGCAGACGCTCAACCAGCTGCTCGTCGAAATGGACGGCTTTACGAACAACGAGGGCGTCATCGTCATGGCGGCGACCAACCGCGCCGACATCCTCGATAACGCGCTGCTGCGCCCCGGCCGCTTTGACCGGCGCGTGTATATGGGTCTGCCCGACATCAAGGGGCGTGAGGAGATCCTGAAGGTCCATGCCCGCGGCAAGCCGCTGGGCGACGATGTGGATCTCAAGAGCATCGCGCGCGGCACGGCCGGCTTTGCCGGTGCGGATCTGGAAAACCTCCTCAACGAGGCTGCGATCCTGGCCACGCGCAGCAAGCGCCGCTTCATCATGCAGGAGGATATCGACGAGGCGATCCTCAAGGTCGTCATGGGTCCGGAGAAGAAGAGCCGCATCGTGTCCGAGCGTGCGCGCCGCCTGACGGCGTACCACGAGTCGGGCCACGCGATCGCGTCGTTCTTCCTGAAGAATTCCGATCCCGTGCACTATATTACCATCATCCCGCGCGGTGCTGCTGGCGGCTTCACGTGGTACCGCAAGGCGGAGGACGCGGAGGACTTTACCTCCCGCGGCGAGATGTTCGACAGCATCGTCTCCGCGCTCGGCGGCCGCATTGCCGAGCAGCTGTTCCTGGACGATATCTCCACCGGCGCGTCCGGCGATATCCAGCAGGCGACGAATGTCGCCCGCGACATGGTCATGAAGTACGGCATGTCGGAAAAGCTCGGCCCCATTTCGTTTGACGATTCGAGCCACAGCATCTTCATCGGCCGCGACTTTGGCACGACGAAGAGTTACTCCGAGGAGACTGCTGCCACGATCGACGAAGAAGTCAAGCACATCTTCGATCAGGCGTATGCCAAGTGCGAGGCGCTGCTGCGCGAGCACGCCGATCTGCTGACCGGCCTTGCGGAGTATCTGCTCATCCACGAGACGATCGAGGGTGACGATTTCCGCTACTATTGCGAGCACGGTCAGATGCCCATCCACCCGGACGACACCATCGAACCGCCCGCAAAGGTTATCCGCAGAATGGACGAGGCGCCCGTTGCGCCGCAGCCGGACGTGGAAGCGCCGGCCCAGCCGGAGGCACCGTCCGCACCGGATGCGGACGCTCCGAACAGCGATCCCGGCGAGCAGCCGTAAGCCGTCCGCGCGCAAAACACGATCACGATCAAAAGGCCGCAGCGCATATGCGCTGCGGCCTTCTTGCTGCCCGGCGCGCGGCGTATGCGCCGCACACTGTCCGGGGAAACAATGATATCTAAACGATATATAGAAGAGCCGCCCCCGGGAAAAGGGGCGGCTCTCGCTGTTGCTGCGGCGCGGACGCGGCTGCATCCGCGCCTTGAGTGGGGGGAAGGAAATAGGGGTGGATGTATAGAAAGGATGGTGTGTGAAGCGTGTTATGCGATCAGAAGGACGCCTTGATGCTGTTGATGGTCTCTTCGGCTTCCTTGACCATGCGGTCGAGCAGAACCTTGACCGGCACAACATCGTGCACGAGACCCATGCCCATGCCGGCGCAGAAGATCGCGCTGTCGACATTGCCGTCCTGGAAGGCTACGCGGGTCTTCTGGCCGGTGATGACGGGCATCTGCTCCTTGAGGATGTCCATCGGGCCCTTGCCGGTGCGCAGGCCGCGGTTCTCGATCTCGTTGGCGAGCAGGGAAGCGTTGTTCTTGGACACGCGCATCATGCTGCCGATGGTCTTCTGGCAGAGCACGGTGTCCTTCTCGGTGTGGTTGATGACCCACTGGCGGTGGTTGTCGGAGATCGGGCACTCATCGACGCACACGAAGCGGGTGCCCATGGCAACGCCGGAAGCGCCGAGCGCGAGCGCAGCCGCGAGGCCGTGGCCGTCCGCGATGCCGCCGGCGGCGATGACCGGGATCTTCATGTCCGCGGCGCAGCGGCGCGCGATGACGAATGTGCCCACGCCGTCAGCCGACGGATGGCCGCCGACCTCGTAGCCGGCGATGATGACGCCGTCGAGTCCCTTGCGTTCCATGCTCATGGAGACTTTGTAGTTCGGGCACTTGTGGAAATGACGCATGCCGGCGGACTTGATGTCGGCGATGAATTCGCGCGGATCCTCGGCGCTCGTCTCGATGGCGGCAACGTGCTTTTCGCCGCACAGACGGATGGTCTTGCGGATCTCCTCGTTGTCCAGACGCTGGGTCGGGGCGAGGGAGATGTTGACGATGTAGGGCTTGTTGGTCAGGCTGTTCATCTCGTCGAGCGCGTTGGCAAACTCGTCGAGCGTCGGCCAGCAGGTGACGTTGATGGTGCCGATACCGCCGGCGTTGCACACGGCGGCCGCGAGCTGCGGCACGGCCAGCCACTGCATGCCGCTCTGGACGATCGGGTACTCAATGCCAAACATTTCAGTCAGTTTTGTTTTCATGTATGCTACCTCCTAATGATGTTTAATGGTTTGAAAAATGCGTCTGTCGCCTTGCTAATTAAAAATATATCAAAGCGGGGCGGGGGTCTCAACAGTATTCAGACCAAAGTTGCGGCCGGGCGCAGCGACGTGTTTTGGATGAAATGTACAAAGCGCGTACGGCTTGCAAAAAACGGATAACGCAGCGCAATGCGCACCCGTTTTTGTACAATTCGGGCGGAAAGTGTGCAGAGAACACCTAATATAATACGTGAAAATCAGCAGTATGTGTGTTTTCCAGCCGCTTGGTTATGGACTACAAAAAAATGATTTTTCTCTCTGCGGATTTCGTAGTCTTTGTTGGTGAAAAAGTGCTGAATTCGGTGTAACCTAAAATCAACTTGACAGATAATTAACTAACGAAAGCGCAAGTTGAGAACCATTCATTAAGGAGGAGTGAAACTCATGAGCAAGCAAATGAAAAAGACGATTTTCGGCATTCTGGGCGGTATTGTCCTGATGCTGCTGATCGCCTACCTGCCGCCGGAAACGGAAATGATGAGCCGTCAGGGCTGGCAGTATCTCGGGTGCTTTGGATTCCTGCTGACGTGCCTGATCTCCGGTGCCCTGCCGGACTGGGTCGCGACCCTTGCGACCATGGTCATGCTGCTGGTATTCAAACTCGGCAAGGTGGCGGACGTCACGGTCGAGTTCTCCGGCACGACCGTCTGGCTGTGCATCGGCGTGTTCATCATGTCGGTCGGCATCAACAACAGCGGCTTCATGAAGCGCCTGGCGCTGTGGGTCCTCACGAAGTTCCCCGGCACCTATCGCGGCCAGGTCACGGCCATGATGCTCGCGGGCATCATCACCACCCCGATGATCCCCAGCTCCTATGCCAAGACCTCCATCATGGCGCCCCTGATCGGCCAGGTCTGTGAGGCTGTCGGCGCGGAGCCGAACAGCAAAGCGGCCCGCGGCCTGTGGTTTGCCAACTTCATGGGCACGTACATCCTCGGCATTGCCTTCATGTCCGGCTCGGCGTTCGTTGCGCTGATGATCGGCTTCATGCAGGGCCTCGCCTTCACCTGGGGCTCCTGGCTCAAGTGCACGATCGTCTGGTATCTCGTGCTCATTGTTCTGACCTATCTGTACTGCACGATCATCTGCAAACCGAAAGAAAAGCTCGCCGGCGACGTGACCTTCCTCAAGGAGCAGTACAAGGCGCTCGGCGCCGTCTCCAAGAAGGAGAAGCAGGGCATCATCATCGTTGCCATCGCCATCATCCTCTGGATCACCCAGAAGCTGCACGGCGTGGACGCCGGCTTCGTGGCCATCGCGGCTGACGTGGCGTTCTTCGCCGCCGGCCTGCTGACGGCGCCGGAGGCCAACGCCAAAGGCCAGTGGACGCTTGTCGTCTTCATCGGCGGCATCCTCAGCATCGCCAAGTTCATGAACACCACCGGCGTCAGCGCATGGCTGGCCAGCCTGCTCGGCCCCATCTTCGCGCCCATCATGAGCAGCCCGTATATCTTCGTTCCCTGCCTGTGCATCATCACGTTTGCCCTGCGTTACGTGATCGTGTCCCAGACCTGCATGCTCACGATGATGATCGCCATCTTCGGACCACTCATGGAGGCACACGGCATGAGCATGTTCATCCTCGTCTTTGTCGAGTGGCTGTGCGGCACGTACTGGAACACCGCTTACGGCAACCCGTCCGTGGTCGGCTTCATCAAGATGACCGGCGACAAGTGCGTCGACTATCCCTGCGCGCAGAAGGCTTCTTACGCCTACATGGTCATAACGATCATCGCCATGCTGGCTAGCGTCCCGCTCTGGCAGGCGGTCGGTCTCTGCTGATCCGAATATCCCCGTCAGATCCACCGTCCCCTGTGCAGACATTCTCTGCACGGGGGACACTTTCCAGATGCGCCGCTGGTCAAGGTGCCTAATTTCGCCGCTGCGATCGGCGGTCACTTTCGTAGCCGGTGCTCTGGGATGCGGTGTGCAGAGTTGATATAGTAGTCATAGTCAGAAAGGTAACATTCCGGCACATTGCCGGTCACACACAGCGTTTGAAAGGAGAAAAACATCATGATCAAAACCAGACTTACCGAGCTCGTCGGGCTCAAATACCCCATCATCCAGGCCGGCATGGGTCCGTATCCGGTCACCAGCCTGTGCATCGCGGCGGCCAACGCCGGCTGCCTCGGCCTGTGCAGCACATTTGCCACCACGTCCCGCGAGACCAACCCCATCGTCTTTGAAGACTTCTGCAAGCAGGCACACGCCGAGACCACCGATGACGATGTGACCATCTTCAAAAAAATGTTCACCCGCGTGTTTGAAGAGACCAAGGAGTCCGACGGTATCTTCGGCGCGAACGTCATGGTTTCTGCGGAGGTCAAGACCAATGCCATGAAGGTCATGCAGGCCATCAAGGAGCTGCGCGAGGCCGATCCCGAGATGAAGCGCCGCTTCCGCGTGCTCGTCACCACGGCCGGCGACCCGATGCCCTGGGCAAACTTCGTCAAGGAGCAGGGCATGATCTGGATGCACGTGTTCCCGGGTGTGCGCACCGCGGCCCGCTGCAAGAAGGCCGGCGTGCAGGTCCTCATTGCCTCCGGCCACGAGGGCGGTATGCACACGGCGTGGCAGCCGGTGCACAGCATGACGCTGCTGCCGGACATCATCGAGAAGTTCTCTGACGAGAACACGCTCGTGTGCGGCACCGGCGGCTTCTGCGACGGGAAGTCGATCGCGGCGGCCTTCGCCATGGGCGCTGACGGCGTGCAGATGGGCACCCGCTTCCTCGCCACCGAAGAGAGCGATTTCTGCGAACTGTGGAAGAAGATGGTCGTCGACTGCGCCGACGGCGGCACGATCATTGCCCGCGGCTTTGTCGGCCCGGCGCGCTGGCTGCGCAGCGACGTGTCCCTGCAGCATGCTTACAACACCGCCAAGGAAGCCCCCGGCTCCTACGTCGGTGTGCCGGATGACTTCTCGAGCATCCCGATGGAGCTGCTGACCTTCGAGCGTCACGGTGTTGCCGCGACCTATAAGGGCGACGTGGAGCACGCCATGGCCGGCGCCGGCGAGTGCGCGCAGCGCATCACCGATCTGCCCAAGACCAAGGACATGGTCGAGAAGGTCATGGGCGACGCCGAGACCATCATCCGTGGCCTGGCGGCAAAGTATGTCGCCGACTGAGCTCTGCGCAAGAGAAAGGAGCCAGACATGGCGGAAATGAACGCAGCCTTTTTTGAAGAGGCGAAATACAATCTCCAGCACGGGAAGATCAACTTCCTGAACGTGGCCGGGCTCATCCCGGAAGTCGCCGAGGAGCGCCATGTGGTCGTGCGTCTGCCTGCCAACAGCATGCACCTTAACCACGTGAACATCGTCTATGCCGGCAGCTATTTCGTGCTGGCCGAGTCCTCGGGCGCCACGCTAATCAAGTGCACCTATGCCGGCAAGTATGTGCCGATCATCAAGAGCGTGAACATTGATTACCGCAAGCCGACCAAGTGCGACCTGATCGTGGACATCTCCATGACGGAGGAAGAAGCCAAAGAGCGCATTGCCTATGTCGAAGAGCACGGCAAGGGGCAGTACCCGCTCGATGTGCCCGTCATGGACGCCGACGGCGTGCATTGCGCCGATGTGCACATCGTGTTCTACCTGATGCCGAAACCGTAAAGAGCGATTTTTCCCTTTGTTTCCCGCGCCGCATCCGCCCGTTCGGATGCGGCGCTTTTTTCGTGCCGGAAGCGTCCGAAAATCTATGGCAACACAGCACAAAAATGCACGTCCGCAGGGGCAAAAGAATTGTAAGAAATACAGGTAACAAGCGCCGAAACAATCGTTATAATATAGACAAAGCATCGGATCCATTTCATTTCAACAAACTGAAAACCGTTGCAATTTCAGAAAAAATCTGCATCAACAAGGAGGCTATATCCATGAGAAAACCACTCGAGGGACTGTTCGTGGTCGAGATGACCAGCTACTGGTCCGCGACGACGACGGCGCGGTTCCTGCGCGATATGGGCGCGCGTGTCGTGCGCGTTGAGACCCCGCCGATCGGCGACTTCTGCCGTTACTACGGCCGCTCTATGGGCATGCCCATCACGGCGGAAGAGAACCCCATCCACGATATTTTCAACGGCGGCAAAGAGTGCGTCGCGCTGGATCTGAAGGATCCCAAGAACCTCAAGCTCATGCACAACATGCTCGCCAAGGCGGACGTATTCATCACCAGTACCCGCACGGCCGGCCTGAAAAAGCTCGGTCTGGACTGGGAGACGCTGCACGCCAAGTACCCGAAGCTCGTCATGGGTCAGGTCACCGGCTACGGCATCAACGGCCCGCTGGTCAACCGCCCCGGCATTGACGCGATCGCTTATTTCGGCGCCAACGGCGTCATCCTTGACACCCGCACCGATCCCGACAGCCCGCCGATCTACCCGCCTGCCGGCATGGGCGACACGACGACCGGCATCACGCTGCTCAGCGGCGTGCTGGCAGCCCTGCTCGCAGCGCGCGAGACGGGCGTGGGCGACTACGTCATGACGTCCCTGTACGGCACCGGCAACTTCGTCACCGCCGGCTTTGCCACGAACTGCAACTACGGCTATGAGTGGCCGCGGGAAGCGCACACCATGAGCCCGCTTGGCCAGGGCTACAAGTGCCGTGACGGCCGCTACATCTACGTGTTCGTCAACGACTATACGAATGTCTGGCCGAAGTTTGCCAAGGCGCTGCGTCTGCCGGAAGAGGTTGTGACCGACCCGCGCTTCACGACCAAGGAGTCGACGACGATCATTGCCAACCGCTCCGCGCTCGTGGACATCATCCGCGAGTACGCGCTCCAGCGCGACGCGCAGGATATCCTCGACGAGCTCGTCGCCTACGATGTGCCGAGCTGCATCCTTAACCAGTACAAGGATCGCTTTTCCGGCGAGTGGCTCGAGCAGTCGGTCTCCAACGGCTACCTGATCGAGCACACCTATCCGTCGGGCAACAAGGCGTATCTGGCGCAGATGCCGATCTATTTTGACAGCCTCGGCGTGCAGGATCTCTATGCACAGCACAGAGCGCTGGGCGCGGACAACGAAGCCATCGAGAAGGAATTCGGCGACGGCGAATAAAGGCGCATCTCCCGATCAAAAGCAGGGCCACAACAGCGGCCCTGCTTTTTTGCGCCTCCGTGGTCAGAACGGCAAAAAGCGTCCCCATCTGCCGGGCAGACGGGGACGCGCCAGTGTGCTGTATTTTCGCGTGCTCAGCGGTTTTTCAGCGCCTGGATGAGCACCTTGCCGGTGGCGTTCTTCGGCAGCTCCGGCAAGAATTCCACCTCACGCGGCATGCGGAACGACGGCATGTTGGCGCGGCAGAATGTCTGCACCTGCTCGACCGTCAGTGACCGGCCGGGCTTGCAGACGATGCTCGCCTTCACGTGCTCGCCCCACTTCGGGTCGGGCATGCCGTAGACGGCGGCTTCGGCGATCTCGGGCATTTTCAGCAGCACGTCGATGACTTCCTCGGGGTAGATATTCTCGCCGCCGGAGATGATGAGCGAATCCTTGCGGCCGCGCAGGTAGAGATAGCCGTCCTCGTCGAGATAGCCCACGTCGTGCGTGAAATACCAGCCGTCGCGGATCACGTCCGCGGTCTTTTCCGGCATCTGATAGTAGCCGAGCATCATGCCCTGCCCGCGCACGCAGATCTCGCCCTCCTCACCGGCATCGCACAGCGAGCCGTCCGGCCGCACGATGCGCACGGCGGCGCCGGGCAGTGCCCGTCCGACCGAGGTGAGATACTGTCCGCCGAGGATCAGGTGATCCTCCGGGAGCAGCGCCGTGACGGTGCTGGCCATCTCTGTCATGCCGTAGGACTGATAAAAGCGGCAGTTGAGCCGGTCGAGCGCGCGCCGCAGCAGATCCGGGGAAATGGGGCAGGTGGAGTAGTTGATGACCTTCAGGTGCGACAGGTCGTAGTTTTTGCGGTCCATCTCATCGAGGATGCCCTGCAGGATCAGCGGGATGACGCCGATGGCGCGCACCTTTTCCCGCACGAGACTCTCCACATAGTCGCTCACGGTGAAGTTTGGGATCATGATGAGCTTACCGCCGGTCGCCAGCGTGAGATAGGCGCCGGTGCACGCGGAGTGGAATAGCTGCGAGATGTACTGATAGACCTGCCCGTCCGGGAACTCCAGCGTTTCAAGCATGCTCTCAAGCTGGTTGAGATAGCGCGCGTGGGAGTAGACCACGCACTTCGGCCGCCCGGTCGTGCCACTCGTGTGCATGTGGTAGGCAGGGGCGTCGGGCGCAACGACGGTCTCCACCGGCGTGTCCGGCATACCTGCGAGCAGGGAATAGAGGGCGGAGCGGCCGTCGGCTTCCGGCGTCAGGGACAGGAACGTGATGCGTCCGGCATAGTGCTGCCGCAGGGTGTCGCCCCAGTCCTCGCGCTCCGGCTTGAAGAAGGCGCACCGGACCTCGTTGAGATCGAGCAGGTAGGTCATTTCTTCCGGCGCGAGCCGCCAGTTGAACTTGACCACGGTGCCGCCCAGCTTCAGGATCGCAATTTCCGCGATCATGACCTCCGGGCAGTTGCGCGAGATGATGGCGACGCGGTCGCCCGGCGCAATGCCGAGACTGCGCAGGCAGTGCGCCGTCCGGTAGATGAGTGCCTGCAGCTCCCGGTAGGTGATGCGCCAGTCGCCGAATACAATGGCCTCGCGCTCCGGGCAGCGTGCAAAGCTCTCGTCGAGGATCTGACCGACGCCGGTCGTTTTTTGAAATCTGCTGATGTTATCCATATCTGGCTCGCTCCTATACAAAATCATTCGAACGCTCCGACGGCTTGTTAATTTATTATCTTATTCGCATTATATCGAACCCACGCGGACAGGTCTTCATAGGAGACTACGAATTTATGCGCCGCCCGGGTGTCTGCTTTTAGGCAAAATGAAAGCAGCAGCGCCCTTTACGCGCACGCGATCGTAGAAAATGCACAGTGCGCGGCGGCGAGAAAAACCGTATTTCGTAACAAATGCCCTGAACAATTCGCCGTGATATTGTTACAATAAAGACAAAGATGAGGCAAAAAAGCCGCAAAAACACGGAGAATGCGGGCAAAAGCGCGAAAGTTGCGCCAATGGCTTCCAATTTCATCGTAGGAGTCTCCAAAAATTCGGATCTCCGGTGTTTTTGCGGAAAGGAGCTTTTTTCCTCAAAATTTGTGTGGGAATATGCACTTGTGACTGCCGTTTTGCGCAGCACGGAAAGGAGAGAATCATGACGCTGTCTGTGGAAATGATTGCCGAGAGCATGCAGCCGTTCGGCGCACGGGTGGTAATGCAGCAGGAGCGGACATTTGCCTTCCGCCGGGTCCAGATGCTCACGCCCGAGTCTGAGAACACGCTCGAGGAAGACGTGCTCTACGTCAGCGAGCCGAAGGTGATCCGCCGCTTACCGAAGGGGCTGCTGCACGACCACTTTTTCGTTGTCCGGGCGCGCCCGGAGGATGCGGAGCCCGTTCGCCCCGGTGTCAATGCGCTGCTGTATGACGAGCAGTATTCTCTCGGCGCGGTGACGAACCACCTGCTCACACTGTTTGACCGCCTGCAGACACTGGAGTATCAGATGCGTCTGGCCGTGCGCGCGCACGCCGGGCTGGAGCCGCTGATGGAGGTCGGGCGGAAGATGATCCCGGACGCGACGATCGTCGTCGTCGACTCGGCGTATAACATCATCGGCGCCACGCGCGAGCGCGGGTCGGGCAATATCTATGTCGATCAGATGCTCGAGCAGGGCTATTACGACAAGGACTCGCTGCAGCTCATGGCGGAGGCCGGCTATTTTGAAGTCAGTGACCGGTACCTGCGTCCGGTGCTGTCGGTGCCGCCGAATATCTGCAACGACCCCGTGATCCTGCGCTCCTACATTGCCAACGGGATGTTTTATTCCTTTGCCGGCTGCTATTTCCCTGGCCGGCTGCCGACGATGGCGGATCAGGAGCTGTTCCGCTGCTTTACCGAGCAGCTCGACCATTACTTCCGCGAGACGGGCTTTTACAGCCAGAGCATGCCGCAGCGCCAGCAGATGATCCATGATCTCCTGCGCTATGGGGAGGAGAATCCGGAGCTGGTGCGCGACCGTGCGCGCGGCCTGCGCCTGCCGGAGACGGGCGACTTCCGCCTCGGCTATGTTGAGTTCGACGAGCAGGCGTCCACCTCGAAGGCGGGGTACATGGTGCTGCAGCTGCGCGCGTGGAGCAACGTGGCCAATTACGGCGTGATGCAGTATCAAAACAGCGTGCTCATCCTCTTTCAGGACTGGCACGATTACCCGGTCGGGGAGCAGCTTTTGTTCCGCGAGCGGTGGGACGAGCTGCTGACGCTGCTGGGCAAGAACCATGCGCATATCGGCGTGAGCCTGCTGTTCACGGAGCTGGGACGCCTGCGCATGGGCTACGATCAGGCGCGGACCGCCATCGAGATCGGCCGCAAGCTGGATCCCGATGCGCTGGAGTATCACTATTCCAAGTATTATCTCAACGACATGCTCGAATGCTACCGGGAAAAATTCGCGCTCGATGACGTCATTGTGCGCTATCTGGATCAGCTTGCCGGGGAGCGCGGCTATAGCAACAGCAACCTCCTGCTGCTGTACCACTACCTGAACACGGAGCGCAACATCTCCCTAACCGCTAAGTGCGTGCACATGCACCGCAACAGCGTTATTTACCGCCTGCAGCGCATTCAGGACGTGCTCAATCTCGACCTGGACGACCCGGATGTGCGTCTGCGGCTGATGATCACGTTCAAGATCCTGCGGATGGAGGGCAAGCTCCCGGAGATCACGGACGAGCCGCCGGAGCCGGACAACGGCGGAAGCGACCGCCTGACGCTTGTGGAATGAGCCTGCGAAAAGAGAAGAACAGCACACGGCAGCGCCTCCCGGGGCGCTGCCGTGTGCTGTTTCCGATCGGGGTCAGGTCTGCTGCTCGGCCTGTGCCTGCAGCGCGCGCTCGCGGGCTTTGCGCTCGCAGTGCGCGTAGTAGCTGTTGCCCATCTCCTCAAATTTCTCTTTCGGCAGCAGCAGCTCTTCGAGCGGCTTGCGCGTCTTCGGCAGGATCGTGCCGTAGCTGCCGTAGTCCTCGCCGGCCTGGCGGACATAGCCGAGGTATTCTTCCACACGCTCCTGCAGCGGCGGCACCGGCATCATTTCGCCCTCGCCGCAAAAGAGCGTCGTGTAGTTGCCCACGCCGAGCATGAGGTCAAACTGTGCGAGCACGGCGTCGTAGTTGCCCTTGGGGGAGAAAAAGCCGCAGGTCGAGATCAGCACATGCCGCTGGTGCGACTGGTCGTAGCGCGTGACGTGCTTGCCGTTGCCCTTGCCGTCGGTGCGGTCGCACATGACGGGGCGGTTGATCGGCACCGTGCGGTCGAGAAAGCACTTGAGCTGGCCGGGCAGGGCGTAGTAGTAGAGCGGGAAGCTCCACACGACGAGGTCGGCCGTGACGTAGCTTTCGATCGCGGCGGCCATATCGTCGTCGCGGAAGCACTTGCCCGGCGTGCGCTTCCAGCAGTTGAGGCAGCCGAGGCACGGCTCAATGTGCATTTTGGCCACGGTCAGTTCTTCGACCTGCGTGTCGCAGGTCTTGGCGAGCCCTTCGAGAAAGGCGCGCGTCATGCGCAGCGAGTTGCTGCGCTCCATGCGGGGACTTCCGTTGATGACAAGAATGTTCATGGACGTTTCCTCCTGGTTTATTCGCACGTGTAGCGGCCGGGGCGCTTTTCGAGCATGGCGGCGGCCGCCTCGGCCTTGTCCTTGGTCGATACGGTGTAGATGCCCTGGATCTCCTCGGCCAGCAGGCCCACGGAGGTGCCGGCGTCGGTAGCGATGTTGATGCACTTTTTGCACATCTGCACGGCGATCGGCGGCTTGGCTGCAAGCTTTTCGGCATAGGCCAGCGTCGTCTGCTCCAGCTCGCCGAGCGGCACCACGCGCTCCACGAGCCGGATGCGCGCGGCCTCCTGCGCGTCGATATCCTCGCATGTCATGGCCAGCAGCTTTGTCATGCCGGGGCCGATGAGCTTGGTCAGGCGGGTCGTGCCGCCGAGGTCGGTGCTGATGCCGACGTCGACCTCCCGCAGGGAAAACTTCGCGTTGTCGGCGGCAATGCGGATATCGCACGCCGTGATGAGCTCGATGGCGGTGCCCATGCACGCGCCCTGGATGCCAACCACGACCGGCAGGTTGCACTCGCTCCAGAAGCGGTAGGCCTGCTGCCAGTGATAGACGCCGTAGAGGCTGCGCCCCGGCTTGCCGATCACCGCTTTGGCGTAATTGAGGTCGATGCCGGCGGAGAAGTGCCGGCCGTCTGCCAGCAGCGCAATGGCGCGCAGGTCGTGATCGCCGACGATCTCGGTCTGCTGCAGCTCAATCATGGCCTCGTAAAACGGGGCGCTGACGGTGTTGAGCTTTTCCGGCCGCGCGAGCCGCACGATGCCGACGGCGCCGCGCCGCTCAAAGCTCAGAAATTCCTGATAGGACATGGTCTGGCTCCTTTCTTTATGTCCTTATGCCTGCTCCGGTTTCCGGCGCTGACGCAGCGCCTTTGTCAGAGCGGGTACGATCTGGAACAGGTCGCCGACGATGGCGTAGTCCGCCACCTGAAAGATCGGCGCGTTCGGGTCGCGGTTGATGGCGATGATGGTGTCGGATGCGCTCATGCCGATCAGGTGCTGGATCGCGCCCGAAATGCCGCAGGCAATGTAGACGCGCGGGCAGACGGTCTTGCCCGTCTGGCCGACCTGATGGATGGGGGAGATCCAGCCGGCGTCGACCGCTGCGCGGGATGCGCCCACGCAGCCGCCGACGGTGTCGGCCAGCTCCTGCAGCAGCGCGAAATTTTCCGGTCCCTTCAGGCCGCGTCCGCCGGAGACGATGATCTGCGCCTCGGTCAGATTTGCGGTCGCGGCGTCGAGCACCGGGATCAGCTCCAGCAGCTCCGTGCTGCTCCGCCGGGCATCCTCCGGCAGCGATTCCACAAAGACCGCGCCGGTGCGCGCGGGGTCAAATGCCGGCGCGCGGAACACGTTCGGCCGCACGGTGCCCATCTGCGGCTTCGTGTCGGGGCAGATATTGGTCGCCATCAGATTGCCGCCGAAGGCCGGCCGCGTCCAGAGCACGCAGCGGTGCGCGTCCACGTCGAGATGCGTGCAGTCGGCCGTCAGCCCCGTGTGCAGCCGGCAGGAGATGCGCGGCCCGAGGTCGCGCCCCACGTTCGTCGCGCCGATCATGAGCACTTCGGGCGCGTATTTGCGCACGAGGCGGCACATGGCGGCGGTGAAAATGTCCGTATTGTAGTGCGCCAGGGCGGGATCTTCCATGGTGATGACCGTGTCGGCGCCGCAGCCGATCGCCTGCGCGGCGAGCGTGCCGGCGTGCGGGTCGAGAATGACGCCGACGAGCTGTTCACCCATCTTGTCGGCGAGCAGGCGCCCCTGTCCCAGCAGCTCCAGCCCGACACTGCGCAGCTGCCCGTCCTCCGTTTCGAGGAAGACCCAGACGTGTTTGCTCTCAGACATGATCCCCGCCTCCTTCCAGCGAGATGTGCGCCGCGTCGAGCTGCGCCAGCAGAGACGCCACGGCGGCCTCCGGCTGCGCGCCGTCGATGCGCACGGTCTGCTTGGTGCGCACGGGCACGAATGTTTTTGATACCTTTGTCGGTGAGCCGTGCAGGCCGATGCAGTCGGGATCGAGTGCCGACAGATCGTCCGCCGTCAGCGTCTGCGGCTGCATGCGGTTGGCCTGCAGCTTGCGCATGACGTTCGGCAGCCGCGGCTCGTTGATGGCCTTCACGACCGTGACCACGGCCGGCAGCGGCGCGCGCAGCACGCGGTAGGCGCGCTCGCCCTCCTGCCGGATGCGGATCGCGCCGTCCTCGATCGTGATGGCGCATGCGCACGTGAGCTGCGGCAGCCCCAGATGCTCGGCCAGCATTGGGCCGACCTGCGCCGTGTCGCCGTCGATGGCCTGCCGGCCGCAGAGGATCAGGTCAAAGCCGCCGAGCGCCCGCACGGCCTGTGCGAGCGTGTAGCTTGTGGCATAAGTGTCCGCGCCGCCGAAGCACCGGTCGGACACCAGCACCATCCGGTCGGCACCGAGGGCGTAGCACTCGCGCAGCGCCTGCGCCGCCTGCGCCGGCCCCATGGTCATGGCGGTCACGGTGCCGCCGAGCGCCTCGCGGAGCTGCACGGCCGCCTCGAGCGCGTATTTGTCAAAGGGGTTGACGGTGCTCGGCACACCGGCGCGGATGAGGGTGTTGGTTTTCGGATCCATGCGGATCTCGGTCGTGTCCGGGACCTGCTTGATACAGACGAGAATGTTCACGCGGCACCGCCCTCAGCCGAGCAGCGTCTTGCCGATGACCTGACGCTGCACCTGGTTCGTGCCCTCGAAGATGCTGTAGATGCGCGCGTCGCGCAGCAGCTTTTCCAGCGGGTATTCGCGGCTGTAGCCATAGCCGGCAAAGACCTGCAGGCCCATGTTCACCACATCGTAGCACATTTCCGAGGCAAAGCATTTGAGCGAGTTGCCGAGCGTGCCGATCGGGATGCCGGCGTCCGTCATCTGCGCGCCGTAGACCGCCATGGCGCGCGAGGCCTGAATGCGCATCTCCATGTCCGCGATCAGGAACTGAATGCCCTCGAGTTTTGCGATCGGCCCGTGCTTGAAGCTGCGCTCCCTGGCGTAGTCCACGGCCAGATCCAGCGCGCGCTGCGCCACGCCGACGGCGCCCGCCACGCTGACCGGGCGCTTGCCGGCGAGGAATTTCATGGTCTGGGCAAAGCCGTTGCCCTCCGTGCCGATCAGGCGGTCGGCGGGGACGAACACGTCCTCCATCACAAAATCCGCCGTGTCCGACAGGCGGATGCCCATCTTGTCCTCGTGCTTGCCGACGCTCACCCCGGCGTCGCTTTTTTCCACCAGCAGCAGGCTCATGCCGTGATAGCCCGCATCCGGATTCGTCACGGCCAGCACCACGCACGCCGAGCAGAGCGTGGCGTTCGTGATGAAGCACTTGACGCCGTTGAGCACGTAGCCGCTGTCCACTTTCTTTGCGCTCGTGCGCGTGCTGCCGACGTCCGAACCGCTCTGCGGCTCCGTGATCGCCATGGAGATGCCCTCACCGCGCAGAATGCGCGCGCAGGCGGCCTGCTTTTGCGCCTCCGTGCCGTCGGCGAGGATCGCCGACAGGCCGAACGAGTAGGAATTGTTCGAGATCGTGAAGCCGGCGTCATGCTTGGCCAGCTCCTCGCTGATGCAGTAGCGCGTCACGGCGTTGAGTCCCAGTCCGCCGTACTGCTCCGGCACGTCCAGACCAAACAGGCCCATTTCGCCCCATTTTTCGTGCAGCTGCACCGGGAATTCGCCCTTTTCATCATATTCTTTCACGACCGGGTCGAGCTCACGCTCGGCAAATTCGCGGATCATTTTGACGATATCCTGCTGCTCCGGCGTCATGCCGAGATAGTAACCGTATTTGCTCATGAAAATCTTGCTCCTCTCACGGGAAAGCACGTACTTTCCTGACTTTGATTACATTTTAACGAGGCGCGCGGCACGGAACAACGTCATTCAAAACGACATTTTTTCCCGCCGCCGCACAAGCGACTGTGCAGAAATGACGAAAAAAAGCGCCCGCTTTCTCCTGAAACAGGAGAAAGCGGGCGCGAAACGGTGGTCACTCTTGATGCACGATGCCGCTGCTGCCGGTATCGTTCTCGCCGTGCGGCGTTTCCCAGTGCGGGATGCGGCCGGTCATTTCGAGGATCTTGAACGAGATCATCAGCCGCAGACGGACATCCGGATCGTCGAGATCCAGCGCGAGAATATCCTGGATCTTCTGAATGCGGTAGATGACGCTGTTGCGGTGCATGTGCACATGCTTGGCGGTCAGGGAGATATTGCGCTCCGAGCACAGGAAGTAATACAGGAGCTTGATGTTGCTGCAGACGCTGTTGTTATCGTCCATGAGCCGGTCCAGATAGTGCGTATAGGTGTCTTCGAGGGGCATGGTGTCGGCATAATGCTCGAGCATGTCCTCCAGATAGTATTTCGAGTAAAAATAGGCGGCGCCGTCCGTATCACGGCGCTTGCCGATATTCGATGCGGCTTCGGCCTGCCGATAGCCGACGTAGAGCTTCGTGACATCGCTGAACAGCAGGCTGATGCCCATGCAGGCCTTGTTCTGCCGCAGGGTGGTCAGCAGGGCGTTCCAGTCCTCGGAAAAGCCGGACTGCGTGCGCACGTTTGCGTCGTTCCAGTCGCGGAAGAGGATGATGACGGACGAGCCGTACTGGAACACGCCGTAGTTTGCCAGCGGACAGTGGGCGCGGAGCTGATTGGAGATGTGTGAGACTTTGAACAGGGTCGAGCTCTCGCACTGCACGAGGCCGATGCGGAACGTGCCCTGATAGGGAATGTTCAGCTGCGCGCAGCGGTCGTGGAAATATTCCGGCGAGTTCTGTTTCGGCCGGATCAGATCGTCGAGCAGCTGCTGCTGTTTGCCGAGCATGCCGGCGTCAAAAATGCCGTTGACTTTATAGTAATTTTCCAGCTCCTGCGTCAGGCAGGTGTAGAGCGAGATATCGCGCTGCGTCGGCGGCACATCGAGAAAATAGCAGCCGATGAAGCAGTAGGCCGCGCCGTGATTCTTGTAGGAGCGGACGAGAAACGGGTACCCGCAGATGGTCTTTTCCGCCGGGTAGAGCACCGGCTGGACGCACTTGCGCTCGTCCTCATAGTAGCCCCAGCTTGCGATCTGGTTCATATCCTCGCGGCTGTAATAGCCGCGCTGGAGCAGGTCGCGGAAATAGGGGATGTCATCGACGGAGCTGCGCGTGGAGCACACGATGTTGTATGCCGAGTCCGTGACGACGATCAGACAGTGCGGGAACGCCTTTTTGGCGATCTCAAAAAACGGCTCGTAGCCGCGCCGTTCGAGAGAGGCCTCCTTGATGGCAAACTCAAAGGCGTGAAACTGTGTAAAGAGGGTAATGAGCCGGTTGACGACCTCGTTGAGGTCGGTGTTTTCGTCAAGCAGGATGCCGTGCAGCGCATGATGGCACTGCAGCTGGGACGGCTTGGCCTTGAAAACGAAGCAGTGGTTTTCAAAAAGCTGCTTTTTCAGCTTTGGGAGCACTTTCGGTGTGCAGACATACAGCGTGTCCGGCTCCAGAATATCCGTGGGAGAGGTCAGGATCTGTACGCCGGTGAAGGCAAAATCGCCGTCGGTCTCTATCAGTTGTGCGCCGTATTCCGTCAGGGTTTCCAGGATCAGTTGCAAAGACAATTTCATTCAGAATCCACCACACTTCCATTTTTCTGTCCCCGGGACGGGGCTGATTGCTGATTTGCAAAAAGGGGTGCCGTCCGGCACCCCTTTGGCCGGTCGTCTGGCAGTGATCTGCTTACTTGCTGAATTCCGCGAACAGCGCGTCGTTGTCCGCGCCGATGGATTTGCTCTGCGCGAAGTAGTTCTGCACGCCGACGCTCTCCATGTAGATCGGGATCTGCGGCTGATAGTAGTGCTTGCCGCTCTCGTAGGTGCCCTCGCCGAGGTAGCCGTTGGACAGGCACTGGTCGAGCTGCTCCTGCTCTTTGTACTTGTCGCCGATGCCGCGCAGCACGGTGCAGGGCACGTTGCCGGCCTGGAGCACGCTCATGATCTCGTCGGCGGTCTTTTTCTTTGCTTCCTCGATGCAGCGCGCCACGATGATGGCACAGTTGCCGTTGACGTTCAGCGCCGGGCGCGTGTTCACACGCTCGTCGTCGAGCATGTCCTCGATGTTGAAGGCTTTGCAGAAGACGGGGAAGTAGCGCTCGTACTCATTGACGAAGATCTGCACGAACTTGCCGTCCTTCGTCTCGAACGCCTGGCCCATGGGGCTCTGCGTGAAGCGGGAGCGCGGCCAGGGGTTGAAGTACTGCGTGCCGGAGTTGATCGCGGATGTGACCCAGTTGCCGGTGCCGTAGAGAGAGGCGGACACATAATCGCCCTTACCGGTACGCTCGCGGGCAAACAGCGCCGTCATGATCGCGCCGAACAGCGGCATGCCGGTCGTCAGGTCGCCCATGCCGGTCGGCGGGCAGATCGGGGAGTCGTCTGGATTCAGGCGCAGGTCGGAGATCAGGCCGTTCATGGCGAAGAATGCCACGGCGTCCAGGCCGGGGGCAGCGGACAGCGGGCCGTCCTTGCAGCCGTAGCCGGTGGCGTGCGCCATGACCAGGCGCGGGTATTTCTCTTTCAGGGTGTCATAGTCCAGGCTGTGCTTTTTCAGACCGCCGAGACGCATACTCGTCAGGAACACGTCCGCCTTGGCGAGCATGTTGTGCAGCACGCGCTCGTGCTCGGGATCGTTGAGATCCATGTGCATGAATTCCTTGCCGCCGTTGAAGAGGTCGAACGAGGGGTTCTCGTTCGCTTCGATCGGCATGCCGCAGGTGCGGCCCCAGTAGCGAACCGAGTCGCCCGCTTTGCCGGTCTCGATCTTGACGACTCTGGCGCCGAGGCAGCGCAGAAACTCACCTGCAGAGGGGGCGGCCCAATAGGTCGTCAGCTCCACGACGAAAAGACCTTCGAGTGGTTTATTCATATTGTATCAACCTCCTGTATTTTTCAGTCCATCCTCATCGCACGCACGAAAGACAACAAAAATGCGCGAAAGCGACGAATGACTGTTTTTTAACAATTCCAATTATACAGGTGGCCGACTGCAAACGAAAAGGGCAGGGATTACGAAAAAAGTGTGCGTGATTGCACAGAATCTGTGCAAAAACGACGATGTCATATGCCCGGGAACGTTTGAAATTCCAGCAAAAAGCATAATTGTGCAATCGCTATGAAAACGCTGCCGTGAAAGTGACGATTCATGTGCAAAAACAACGATGGTCGTTTCTGGCGGAATGACGGTGTGCGTTTGTTTTATGCACGTTAAAATATAAACGTTAAATCCGGAACGTGCAAGTGGGTTCTTTCCATTTTGACCGTTTCGGGAGATAATTCACAATTTTATAAAGAATAGAACCATGAAAAAGAGGATCGGAGGGATCACCCATGCGGGAAATTGCTCAGAAACTTTCACGGTGCAGCAGCTTTGGCGCGCTCATGGACGATGCGTTCGCGCGCTGCCCGGAGCGCGAGGCCATTGTATACGAGGACTGGCGGCTGACCTATGGCGACCTGGAGCGCTACATCCACCAGACGGCGCACTATCTGCGGCACCTCGGCGTGCGCAAGGGCAGCCGGGTCGCGATCCTGTCGCGCAATTGCCCGGAGTGGATCATTGCCGAGTTTGCGCTCTATCAGCTCGGCGCTATTGTGGTCAAGATCAACTGGCGGCTCACGCCGCCGGAGCAGGCGCGCATGCTCGCGCGCAATCAGGTGTCGGTCGCCTTTCTCAAGGCGGAGAAGCCGGAGTGGGGCGCGGAGCTCGAGCGGCTGTGCGCGGACAGCGTACGCCTGATCCGGCTGGAGCCGGTCGACGGCCGCTCGGCGCTGTGCGCGCTCGTCAGCGGCGAGCCGGACACGCCGCCGGACGTGCCGGTCTCGCGCGACGATGTCGCCTGCCGCCTGCACACGAGTGGCACGACGGGGGAGCCGAAGTGCGTCGTCTACACGCACGGCGGCATGCTCCGCGAGATCGTGAGCATGCTGCAGGTCTATCCCTACCCGGACGGGCAGCGGTATCAGTTCATTGCGCAGATGTTCCACTCGGCCGCCATCGGTGCGCACCTGTCGCTTGCGACCGGCGGCACGATGGTGCTCAAGGATCATTTCGCGCTTGAGGATTACATGCACACGCTCGTGTCCGAGCGCATCGAGTCCATCAGTGTCGTGCCGACGGTGCTCAAGTGGATCCTCGACGAGACGGACAACGGGGACTATGATCTCTCGCACCTCAAGACCGTCAACTATTCCACCTGCCCGATCCCGAAGACGCTGCTGCAGCGCGCGATCGAGAAGCTGCAATGCAGCTTCTATCAGTCCTACGGCATGACGGAAATGGGCAGCACCGTCACGGCGCTGCTGCCGGAAGACCACCTGCGCGACGGCGGTAAGTATCTCTCGTCCGTCGGCCGGCCGATCCCCGGCGCGGCCGTGCGCATCGTCGCGCCGGACGGTAGCGATTGCCCGGCAGGCACCGCGGGTGAGATCTATGTGCGCGGCCCGGGCCGGATGCTGGAATATCTGGATGCGCCCGAGACGACGCACGCGGCGCTGGTCGGCGGCTGGTACCGCACGAAAGACATGGGCATGCTCGACGCGCAGGGGTACCTGTTCCTGAGCGGCCGTGCCGACGATCTCATTATTTCCGGCGGCGAGAACATCTATCCCGGAGAGGTCACCAATGTCATCATGCAGCTTTGCGACGACGTGGCCGAGGTAGCGGTCTACGGCGTGCCGGACGAGACCTGGGGCGAGCACGTGAAAGCGAGCGTTGTGCTCATGCCGGGCAGCCGGCTCACGGCGGAGGCGCTGCGCCAGTATTGCCGCGCGCATATGCCGACGTTCCGCGCGCCGAAGGAGATCGAGATCGTGCCGGAGCTGCCCAAGGGCGCGACCGGAAAAGTGCTCACGGCCGTGCTGCGCGCGCGCAGTGTCCAGGCGAGCTGACGCGCGCATCTTGTAGGCCGTGCCCATCCGGCGCACGGCGGCAACTGCTGTTTTTTGGAGAAATCAGCGTTGTGAAGCGACTGACGGTTTGCTATTGTGAAATCACAAACAACCAGACGCCGCACAGCGGCACACGTGAATATTTCAGGAGGTAATACCTATGATCCGTACCAAACTTACCGAAATGCTGGGGATCGAATACCCCATCGTGCAGGGCTGCATGCAGTGGATTTCCCGCGCACCGCTGGTCGCCGCCGTGTCGGAGGCCGGCGGCCTGGGGCTGCTGTCGTCGAGCACGTTTTCCTCGGCCGATGAGCTGCAGGCGGAGATCCGCAAGATCAAGTCCATGACGAGCAAGCCCTTTGCCGTCAACCTCACGCTCATGCCGTCGCTCGTCGTGCCGGACTATGCGGGCTACATCCGCGTCTGCGCCGAAGAGGGCGTCAAGGTCATGGAGACCGCCGGCCGCCCGCCGAAGGACGACATGGTGCGCGCCATCAAGGACGCCGGCATGGTGCTCATCCACAAGTGCACCACCGTCAAGCACGCGCTCAAGGCGCAGTCGCTCGGCGCGGACATGGTCGTCGCCGACGGCTTTGAGTGCGCCGGCCACCCGGGCGAGAACGATCTCGGCACCATGGTGCTCACGCCGCGCTGTGTGGAGGCGCTTGACATTCCGGTCATCTGCGCCGGCGGCGTTTCGACCGGCCGCCAGATGGCAGCCGCGCTCATGCTCGGCGCCGAAGGCGTGTACATGGGCACCCGCTTCCTGCTGTCCGAGGAGTGCCCGGTGCTCCCGGCCGTGAAAAACTACCTCGTCGAGCACGCCAACGAGATGGAGACGATCCTGCTTCTGCGCTCGTTCCAGAACTCCACGCGCATGTATAAGAGCGAAGTCGCCAAGCGCGTCTTTGCCAAGGAGCAGGCCGGCTGCGAATTCAAGGATGTGGCCGAGGACATGGCCGGCAAGACGGCCTGCAAGATGTTCTTCGAGAACGCGGACGTGGAAAACTGCGGCGTCATCTGCTGCGGCCAGACGTCCGGCCTGATCCACGATGTGCTGCCCGTGCAGACCATCATCGGCCAGATGATGCACGAGTGCGAGGCGACCATCGCAAAGTTCGCCTGACTTTGGTAATCCCCCCATTCCCTTCTTTTTTCTTTGGAGCGGCTCGGCCCCCGGGCCGGGTCGCTCCCCCCTTATTATCAGAAATGGAGATCCGATCATGTTCTATTCGTTTCATGGAAAATGCCCGCGCGTCGATCCCACGGCGTTTGTCAGCACCAGCGCCGAGCTTATCGGCGATGTGACGGTCGGCCCGCGGTGCTATATCGGTCCCGGCGCCGTGATCCGCGGCGATGCCGCCGAGATTATTCTCGAGGAGGAGGTCACGGTGGAAGACGGCGTCATCATCCATGCCGGCGGGGCGGACAAGCGCTGCCTGCTGTCCCGGCGTGTGACCATCGGTCACGGGGCGATCGTCCATGCGCGCTATCTCGGCCCGGAGGCCAGCATCGGCATGGGCGCGGTGCTCAGCCTTGGGTGCGCGATCGGTGCCGGCAGCGTCGTGGCGGAGTCCGCGCTCGTGCCGCAGGGCAAGTCCGTTCCGCCGGAGACGCTCGTTGCCGGCATCCCGGCCAAGCCTCTGCGCCCGCTCACGCAGGCGGACCGCGAGAGCTGGCAGGCCACGAAGGACTGGTATGTCCGGCTCACGGCGGCGTACCTGGATCCGAATCATTTCTTTCCCGTTGCACGGCGGGAGGCGTGAGCACGATGGATTGGCGTGAGATCTATGCGCGCAGGCTCTGCACGCCGGAGCAGGCGGCGGCGCTGATCGCGCCCGGCGACCGCATCTTTGCCGGCGGCGCCGGCAGCTTCCCGGCCGTGCTGATCGACGCGGTGAGCGACCGCGCGGAGCTGCGCGGCATCCCGGTCGTGACCGTCGTCAACGGCACGGAGAGCCGCGCCCTGTCCGACCCGGCCTGCTTTGCGCGCACGCCGTATCACTCCCTGTTTCTCGGCCGCGCCGACCGCAAGTTTCAGCAGCGCGGCGGCCTGCACGAAAACTCCGTGCAGTTTCACCAGACCGTGCGCGCAGCGCGCGAGGTCTACCGTGTCAATACGCTGATGCTCGAGGTGTCCGAGCCGGATGCGGACGGGTATCTGTATTACGGCCCGCGCGGCACGGCCTGGAGTTCGCTCGATACACAGGCCGAAAAGCGCATCTATCAGGTCAACGCCTTTCAGCAGCGCACCCGCGGCGAGCACCATCGCATCCATGTCTCGGAGGTCACGGCGCTCTGCCGCGCGGATCATCCGCTCAATACCTATCATTATAAAGCGCCCGATGCACTCGATGCGCGCATTGCCGCGCACATCCTGCCGCTCGTCCGGGACGGCGATACGCTGCAGGTCGGCATCGGCGGCATTCCCAACGCCGTCGCCTACGGGCTGCACGGACGCAAACGGCTCGGCATTTACACGGAGGTGCTCACACAGGCGCAGCTGTGCCTGATGGCCAGCGGGGCGGTCGATCTCGATCGGGTCGAGGCGTCCATCGTGCTCGACGCGGCGGGGCATCTGGATGATTTTGCGCTCGCGCACATCCGCATGATCCCGGTGGACGTGCTCAACGATCCGTTCCGTGCCGCGCAGCAGCCGGGGCTTATCTCGGTCAACGGCTGCCTGATGGCCGATCTGACCGGGCAGGTCTGCGCCGAGGCCATTGACGGCCGGCAGTATTCCGGCGTCGGCGGTCAGCTCGATTTTGTCCGCGCCGCGGCGCGTTCTGCCGGCGGACGGAGTTTTCTGTGCCTGCATTCCACGCACGAAGCGCCCGACGGGACGCTCACGTCCAACATTCGCGCGCATCTTCCGTCCGGCGCAGTCGTCACGACGCCGCGCAGCGATGTCATGTACATCGTCACAGAGTGGGGCGCGGCCGATCTGCACAATCAACCGCTGGAGACGCGCATCTGCGCCATGATCCGCATCGCGCATCCGCGCTTTCGCTGCGCGCTCGCACAGGAGGCAGTCGCCTGGGGACAACTGTCACCGGAGTGCGCCGCGCAATTTGATACACAACCCGAACCAGAGAAGGAGGAAACCACATGAACCCCGCATACGAACCGCTGTTTACACCGTTTTCGATCCGCAATACGCGCATTAAAAACCGCTACTTCATGGCCGCCATGGGCACCGTCACGCACAACGATGAGGATGGCGCCTACCTGCCGGACGCCGTGGACTATTTCGTCCGCCGCGCCGCCGGCGGCGTCGGCCTGATCATCACGGGCGCCAACTGGGTGGACAACAACATTGAGGTCCACAGCCCCGGTTCTTTCCCGTGCCCGACGATCTGCCCCGGGAAATACATCAAGGCCGCGCGCGAGCTGACCGACCGCGTGCACGCCTTTGACACCAAGATCTTCGTGCAGCTCACGGCCGGCCTTGGCCGCAGCGCCATGCCCGCCATGATCCATGACCGCAAGTTTGTCGCGCCGAGTACGATCAGCAACCGCTGGAACCCGCGCATCGAGTGCCGCGAGCTGACGACGGAGGAGGTCGAGCGGCTCGTGGAGCAGTTCGGCGTGTCGGCCGCTATCGCCAAAAAGTGCGGATATGACGGCGTTGAGGTGCATGCCGTGCACGAGGGCTATCTGCTCGACTGCTTTGCCATGTCGCTGTTCAACAAGCGCACGGACAAGTACGGCGGCGATCTCAACGGCCGCCTGCGCTTCGCCATCGAAATCGTGCAGAAGATCAAGCAGTACTGCGGCGAGGATTTCCCGGTCATCCTGCGCTTTTCGCTCAAGAGCTATATCAAGGATCTGCGTCAGGGCGCGGTGCCGGGTGAGACGTTCACCGAGCTCGGCCGCGATACGGACGAGGGCCTGCAGGCGGCCAGGATCCTAGTCGATGCGGGCTACGACGCGCTCGATGTTGATGCCGGCACCTACGATAGCTGGTACTGGGCGCATCCGCCGATGTACTTTGACAAGGGCGTCTATCTGCCGTTCGCCGAGCAGGTCAAGCAGGTCGTGGACGTGCCGGTGCTGGCTGCCGGACGCATGGACGATCCGGATCTGGCGGCGCAGGCGCTGCGAGACGGCCGCTGCGACATGATCGGTCTGGCGCGTCCGCTCCTGACCGAGCCTGACTACGTCCGCAAGGTGCGCAACGACGAGCTCGCGCTCATCCGTCCGTGCCTGTGCTGCCACGAGGGCTGCTTCGGCCGCGCGTTTGACGGCGCGGTCGGCTCCTGCGCGGTCAACCCCGAGTGCGCGCGCGAGCGGCTCGTCGGCATCACGCCCGCAGCGGAGAAAAAGCGCGTGGTCGTTGTCGGCGGCGGGCCTGCCGGCCTGGAGGCGGCGCGCGTGAGCGCGCTGCGCGGCCATGATGTCACGCTGCTCGAAGCGAGCGATGCCCTCGGCGGCGCGCTCAAACCGGCCGGTGTGCCGCACTTCAAGCAGGCGGATCGTGATCTTGTTGCCTGGTATGCCGCCACGCTTGCGCATCTGGGCGTGGACGTGCGTCTGAATACACGCGCGGATAAGGCGCTGCTCGATTCTCTCAAGCCGCAGACGGTATTCGTCGCCGAGGGCAGCACGCCCAGAACGCTGGCACTGCCCGGTGCGGACGGAGACCATGTGGTCAGCGCGCTCGACGCGCTCGAGGGCAAGGCGAAAGCCGGCAAGTCGGTCGTCATCATCGGCGCGGGACTTGTCGCCTGCGAACTGGCGCTGCACCTGGTGCAAAACGGCCACACCGTCACACTGCTCGCCCGGCGCAAGCTCCTGCGCTCGGCCAAGCTGCCGGCCATGAATGAGCTCATGCTGCGCGACCTGCTCGTGTTCCACGGCGTGCACATCGTCGAGGGCGCGGTGCTGGAATCCGTCGATGCCAAGGGCGTTTATTACGAGGTCGAGGGCGTGCCCGCGCTGGCGGAGGGTGACACGGTCATCACTGCGGTCGGCATGGAGGCCAACCATGCGCTCTTTGACGCGATCCGCGATGACTATGAGACCGTGCTCGCGCTCGGCGACGGCCGCCGTGTGCGCAACATCTTCGGCGCCATTTGGGATGGCTACGAGGCGGCACGCAGTCTGTAATTGCGATCCGAATACGTTTGCCCGGGCAGGTTCCTCCTGCCCGGGCGTTGTGCTTGCATCCGGCGGCTGTGCATGATAAAATCATACATCTTTTATTTGAATGGAGAGACCATTATGCTCTATACCTTTGGCGGGAAAGCCCCGCAGGTCGACCCGACGGCGTTCGTCAGTGCGAGCGCGGAGCTCATCGGCGATGTGATCGTCGGCCCGCGCTGCTATATCGGCCCTTATGCCGTCATCCGCGCCGACGCCTCGCGCATCGTCCTCGAGGAGGAGGTCGCGGTCGAGGATGGCGTCATCATCCACACCGGCGGGGAAGATCCCGTCGTGACCATTTCGCGCCGCGTGACCATCGGCCACGGCGCGATCATCCACGCGCGCGCCATCGGGCCGGAGGCCAGCATCGGTATGGGCGCGGTGCTCAGCCTCTGCAGCGAGATCGGCGCGGGCAGCATCGTGGCCGAGTCGGCGCTCGTGCCGCAGGGCAAGATCATTCCGCCGGAGACGCTCGTCGCGGGCGTGCCCGCAAAGCCGCTGCGCGAGCTGACCGACAAGGACCGCACCGACTGGCACGAGACGAAGGACTGGTACGTGCGCATGGCGGCACAGTATCTCGACCCGGACAACTATCATCCGGTCAAGTGACGGCTTGAAATGCCCGGGCACCCATGCTATAATAAACTGCTATGTCAGCCGCGGCCACGGCTGGGAAACGAAGGAGATGCTCGGATCTATGAAACTCGGAATCGTCGAAAGCGAGCCCGTTTCTGAAACTCTCCGCAAACGCATAAATGCTGATAAGGCCTGATATGACAGGCATTTTCGGATGAAGTCAAAACATATATGTTCCTATTACCCTACGCATCCCCACGCGGAAATGGCGAAAAAATGGCGTAGAGGAACCGGCGATATGCAGTTGTGAAAATTGCCTGCTGCAACATTACTAAGAATATTCAAATTGCCCTGCGCACAAGCAGGGCAGCTTTTTTATCTGCACACCGGCGCAGAGAGATACAAGGCGTTTCGCTCCTTTGATCCTCCAAACAAAAAATGAGCCTTCTCCGTTTGGTATAGAAACGGAAAAAGCTCATTTGTGTTGTACCACGCCTGTCAAGCGGCGCAGAACTTTGGCAGCGCTATGCCTCATCCTCCGCCAGCATCCGGTATCCGACGCCAAGCTCATTGATGATGTAGCGCTTTTCACCAGGCGTCACGCCCATTTTCTTGCGGATGTTCTTCATGTTGACTTGCAGCTTCTTGACGCTGCCATAGTCCGAATACCCCCAGACCGCCCGAATGATGGCGGCATACGTCAGCACCTTTCCGGCGTGAACGGAGAGAAACGCCATGATGTTGTACTCCGTCTGGGTCAGGTCGATCTCTTCTTTGCCCACAAAAACCTGCCGTGTATCATAATCGATCAGCAGGTCCTGAAGACGGAATTTCCCGCCGGGGGTACTTTCATTCTCTTCACTGTGCCGATGGCTGCGGAGAACGGCACGGATACGGGCGAGCAGTTCCTCCGTGCCAAAAGGCTTGGTGATATAATCATTCGCTCCCAGATCCAGCGCCTCCACCTTGTCCCGCTCGTTGGAGCGGGCGGAGAGCACGATGATGGGTACAGTATCCGTCTTTCGTACCTCTTGGATCAGACTCATGCCATCCCGATCCGGCAGGCCGAGATCCAGAACGATGAGATCCGGATGATGGGAGGCGTACATCATCATGCCGAGCGCACAGGTCTCCGCGCAGAGCGCCTGATAATCGCTGGTTTCCAGATTGGCTTTGATAAAGCTCCGGATGTTGGCCTCGTCCTCTACGATCAGGATCTTGTACTTGTTATTGCCCATAGTCCTCATCCCCTCTTTCCAGCGCAAAGCGGAACACCGCACCGCCGCCCTTTCTGTTTTCTGCGGTAATGTCACTGCCGTGCGCCTTGACGATGGCAGCGCACACAGAAAGCCCGATCCCCATATTGCGGCGGGTCCCGTCCACCGGCGCGGCGGACTTTTCATAGC
>ERZ827181.187-NODE-187-length-91631-cov-4.438106_pt1 | contig 91631 bp, 68 predicted proteins | sample MGYA00519778_ERZ827181 | MGnify/ENA primary metagenome ERZ827181 (study PRJEB31778, sample SAMEA3449273) | human gut metagenome | biome: human gut; feature: human-associated habitat; material: faeces | place: United Kingdom | collected 2010/2012 ...
CTGCCGGTATTTGTGGCGGGAATGCTTATATTCGGCGTGCAACGCGCCTGTCAGACGACGTTTGTCGCCGTAACCGAGGCAAAAATAAGCCTGTTTATTTCAATTCGAATTATTTCGAGAATACTATATCCGCGATGTATCCGCGGGTAACAGCTTTTTTGTTGTTGTCGGCAGCCACGCAATATACATACTGATCTTTCGTAAAATCAATTTTCTCGTCAGTCAGACTAATAGTGTGTTCGTAATTTCCCGCAGCGTTTATTATGCAGTAACTACTGATCGCGCCGCTTACGTAGTCCGAAATATATCCGCCGCCCGCTTTACAAGGGTACAATCTCGACGTGGTATTAACAAAGTTACCCGTATCCTTATTTTCGCTGCCCTCAAGGTTATTTGCATAGACAATAGTCATCTTCGTATACCCTTCGGCAATCTTTTTCTGTATGACCGAACCCGAAATAAGACACCAGAAATCACCCGAACCGCTTACCGGGCTCATTACCCAGCCTTTTCCTTCGATATATCGTACGGCCCCGTTATCGCTTGGGCTGCCAAGCATCCAGCCTGACTTATCTTCCTGCACTACGGGTTCGCCTTTTTCGAATACTATATCGGCAACGTAACCGCAAGTAACTTTTTTCTCGTAGACATCCTTATTGTAACACAAAACGTCAATGTCTTTCGTAAAATCGTGATTTGCGTCGGTGAGATCTACGTGGTGTTCGTAATATTTCACGCCGTCTTTGTTAACTTCCGCGCAATATTCGGCTATAGTTCCGCTTACGTAATCGTAATCGTTGCCGCCGCTCTTTTTTATAGGACAAATCATTGATTTGGTGTTTATAAAATCTCCGACATTCGGATTATCGACGCCCTCGAAACTATTCGCGTAGACAATCGTCATCTTAGTATAGCCTTCGGAAATTTTCTTCTGAATAACCGCCTTCGGGATTATGCTCCAGAACTGCCCCTGCGCGCCTCCGTCCGTAGTGTCTTTCATTATCCAGCCTTTGCCTTCGATATACTCGACAGAACCCCAATATGCGTTATTGCCTACAAGCCAACCGGATTTATCTTCGTAACCGAATTCGCTAATCATGATTTCCAAAGGATAAACGTCTGCATGCTCGGTGTAGATATAAATATCTCTGCCCGCATACTCGTTAAGATCGATTGAAAACTGAACGCTCTTACCGGCATCCCAGAATTCTTTCCATCCGTAATACGCTATAGCGGTTCCTTCCGACCAAAGATTTGCCGTGTCGTCGGCCGCAACGTATATCGGCTTGACTTTACTGCTGTCGTCCGCCAACCCTAAAGCGGGATTCTTTGCGATGACCGAAAGAGCGGTATAGCCCAACTTTTTCAATTCGGTAAGAATATCTCCGTGGATTATCGCGTAAACACCGTCGGACGCAGTAGACGAAATGCTGTATTTGCCGGCTTTTGCGTTCGCCGTGACGGTTGCCGCAACCGTTTGCGACGCTATCAGAAATTCTTTAACGTCCTTGTGGCAGTTCGTGCAGACGCCGTCTTCGCCGAAAGAATGTTCGGTGGCGATTTTTTCGCTTTCCTTATCGCCGCATACGCTACAAATTCTTTCTTTTAAACCTTCTTCGGTGCATGTCGGCTCTTTAACGATTTCCCAATCCCCGAAATTATGCGCCGTTGTAGCCTTTTCTATATGTCCGCAATCTTCAACGGTACAAACTCTGTCGTGACAGGTAAATTCGTCGGCGTAAGTGTGTCCCTTAGCCGGAAGATCTGCGGTTTCCGTATCTCCGCAATTGTCACATTCGCGCGTCTGCACGCCTTTTTCCGTGCAACTCGGCTCGCGAACGGTAACCCACTCTCCCCAGGAATGTTCGGTGGTAGCCTTTTCAACGCTTCCGCAATTCATACAGGTTCTGTCGTGGCAAGTGAATTCGTCCGCGAACTTATGCTTCGTTGTAGCCTTTTCAACGCTTCCGCAGTCTTTACAGGTTCTGTCGTGGCAAGTGAATTCATCCGCAAACTTATGCGCCGTAGTAGCCTTTTCGACATGCCCGCACCCCTCTACGGTACACGTTCTGTCGTGACAGGTATACGCGTCGGCATACTTGTGTTCGTGAGTGCTTTCGCCGCCATCAAACTTGCAACCGGCAACTACGCCCATCGCTATCGATGCAACAACGATCGTAATCAAAAGAATTATAATCTTTTTCATCTTTTTTTCCTCTCTTTCTGATTTTTATTTTTTATCGGCATTAAGCCGCATAAAATTTATTTTACCGCGCGAGAATAAGTATTCCCTCGCCCACGTCCAGATCGCCGTTAAATTCGTTATCGGTCAACCGAACGATTTCTTCTTCTCCGTTTCTGTAAACGGAAACAAGGTCCGTTTCTTTGAAACGTATGGAAAACTTCGCTTTCTTTGCGGAAAACGTATTGCCCGCATTTACGACAATATAGCCGGCTTTGCCGTCTTCGTCCTTAAAACATCCTACAAGAATATCCTCGTCGGAACGAGCCGAGACCATTTCGTCTATATTGCTTGCGGCAAGCGGTTTTTTTAAAAGCCCGAAAGAAACATTCCTTTCCGCCGCGTTATCGCCATAAACAGGATAAACGCCCCGCCAATTATTTTTCAGCCGCTTATATATCGGGTTCAGTTTCCTCAGAATCCCGTTCAACTTCTGTCCGCAGAAATATGTCTGCGTTTTTTGCTCGCTCCGATCGATCATCGAATATTGACGTTCGGAAAATTCGGCCGCCGTCGGCGTTGCGTAACAGAAATAAGAAATACTGTCAAAACCGAAAGCCAGAAGCGTATACGCCTGTAACGAAATATCTTCATAGGTCGGTAATCTGTCGTGCAGATTTGCGGGAACGCCATACGGCATAACCTGTATAAAAAAGTTCGTTTTCAGTATGTATCTGCTGTTTTTTTTCGCCTGCGCGATATATTCGACATTTCTCAGCCATGTATCTTTCAGAAAACGTCTGTCGGTTTCTGGATCGTAACAAATAGGATAATCGTCACACGAAAGCCAGTTCGTTGTTTCGGATCCGTCAAAAATACCGTTTATGTACTTTTCCTGAGCCTCAAGGTATTCTTCGTAAGTAAACGGCGGCGTACCCCACGGCAACTTTACCGAAGTGGTAGGGTTCAGATTGATAAGAAACTCAACCGTCGGATATTTCTTATGCATTTTTTCAACAACGGGCGCAATATCGACGATTCCGTCCATTTTAGTCAACGTATTTCTGTATATTACGGGTTCGTCGTAGTTGAATCCTTCGAAAGACGGGTGTTTCATATATTCATCGATACACTCTTCAATTAAATCGAGCCTTCCGGATATATCTACGAAAGCTTTGATGCCGAACTTATCGCACATTTCGAGAGCTTTTTCCATTTTAGGCGTACCCGCACCGTCCACATATTCTCCGAGCAAGAAGATACGATCAAATCCGCATTCTTTATATTGTCTGAAATTTTCTTCCGTGGGTGTAGGCGGATACCATGCGGTAAGAATAATATCTGTTATTAAACGATTCATTTTTCTCCTTTTTACGAGCATGGAATAACAAACACGCCTTCGCCGACCTCGAGTTCAAGCGTAAGTATGCCGTTTTTAAGATCGACCACGCTCTTTTTCCCTCTGCGATACACCTGAGCCTGCGTGTAATCGCCGAAATTCATCTTCGCGTTTACTTTTTTGTTCCAGGAAGAATCGTTATAGTTTACAACCATAAAACCGGGATTACCGCTGCCGTCTTTCATATAGCCGATAATCACGTCTTCATCGCTTTCGAATCCTTTCAGACCGCTTAAATGTTTCAGCTCCAAAGGATTTGCAAGAGCGTCCATGGACTTATTGAAATAGAATTCGTCCTCGCTTGTATTGTTTGTTCCGTAAACGGGGCAAACGCCGAGCCAGTTGGAATTGAACTGTCTGTAAACTTTCTCGAAACTTCTGAGTTCCTCGTTGACGGCTTTGCCGGATTCGTAAATGTCGGTTTTATTGCCGTCACGGTCGATCATTGCTTGTTGGTAATCCTGAAACTCGCCTACCGCGTTCGGGGTTGCGTAACAGAAATACGAAATGCTGTCGTAACCATAGGCAAGCAATGAATACGCCTGCAACCTTATATCTTCGTAAGTCGGCTTTCTGTCGTACATTCCGTTAGGCGTTCCGTAAGGCATCGACTGAATAAAGAAATTCGTCGTGAGCTTAACTTCGCTGTCCCTTTTTATTTCGGCGAGATAGGCAAGATTCTGAAGCCAACTCGTTTTTAAATAATACGGATGTTTTGACGTCTGATTGTTGCAGATAGGATAACTGTCGCAAGACAACCAGTTATGCAACGAACTGTCCTTATAAATCGAATTGATATAAGTCGTCTGCGCGTCGAGATATTCGGCGTAAGTAAACTTGGGCGTACCCCAGTTAAGATCAACACATTCCGACGGATTCAGATTAACCAGAAATTCGACCGTCGGATACTGCTCATGCATAACTTTTACTTTTTCCGCGATATCTACGATACCGTCGGACATATTGATGGTGTTTCTGTATATTACGGGTTCGTCGTAATTATACCCCGCGAACGACGGATGTTTGCTGTAATTTTCGATAGTGGCGTCGATAGCCGAGAGATTTCTCGATATGTCGACGAACGCTTTTATGCCGAGCTCGTCGCAAACTTCGAGCGCATTCTCCATTTTCTCGGATCCTACCGCACCCGCGTTCTGCCCCATGATGAAAATGTAGTTAAACCCCGCTTCTTTATATTCGCGGTATGCATCCGTTGTCGGCGGAGGCGAAAGCCAGCCGTTGATCATAAGCGGCTCGGACTGCATGTTTTCGTAATCGGGAAGCGTTATCGGAGTTCTTTTGTTTTCGCTGTCGCCCTTCGCACAACCCGCCGAAGCAAGCCCGCAGAAAGCCAGCGCCAAACCCATACTAAGTATTTTTTTTAACATCATATTACCTGTTTTTTTATTATAATTTAAAATTTGCCGATTGCGGACGTAGTAAAACCGCGATCATGAACATGGAATCACAAATACGCCCTCGCCGACGTCCAGCGCAACGTCAAGCACGCCGTCTTTTAAATCGACTACTGTTTTTTTGCCTTTGCGGTAAACCTGCGCCTGCGTATAATCGCCGAAATCCATCTTCGCGTTTACCTTTTTGTTTCGGGAAGTATCGTTATAGTTTACAACCATAAAACCGGGGTTGCCGCTGCCGTCTTTCATATAACCGATAATCACATCCTCGTCGGTTTCAAATCCTTTCAGTTCGCTTAAACGTTTCAGCTCCAAAGGATTCGCAAGAGCGTCCATGGACTTATTGAAATAAAATTCGTCCGCACTTGTATTGTTCGTTCCGTAAACGGGGCAAACGCCGAGCCAGCCGGAATTGAACTGTTTGTAAACTTTCTCGAAACTTCTGAGTTCTTCGTTGACGGCTTTGCCCGCTTCGTAAATATCGGTTTTATTGCCGTCGCGACCGATCATGGCATATTGATAATCCTGAAATTCTCCGCCTGAAGGAGGCGTGGTATAACAGAAATAGGAAATGCCGTCGAAACCGTAAGCAAGCAAAGAATACGCTTGCATTCTTATATCTTCGTAAGTCGGCTTTCTGTCATGTAATCCGTCCGGCGTTCCGTAAGCCATTGCCTGAATAAAGAAATTAGTCGTCAGTTTAAACTCGCAATCTCTCTTTGTCTCGGCAAGGTATGCAAGATTCTGGAGCCAGCTCGTCTTTAAATAATACTGCTGTTTCGCCGCCGGATTGTAGCATATCGGATAACTGTCGCAGGACAGCCAATTATGTGCGGTTCCGTCTTTATAAATGGAATTTATATACGTTTTCTGCGCCTCGAGATACTCCTCGTAAGTAAACTTCGGAGTTCCCCAGTTCAAATCAACGCTTTCCGTCGGGTTAAGGTTTATTAAAAGTTCGACGTCGGGATATTTCTCGTGTATCGGCTTCATTTTTTCCGCGATATCGATAATCCCGTAGTTAAAGTTGATTATGTTTTTATAAATAACAGGCTCGTCGAAGTTATACCCCGCAAACGAAACGTGCTTACTGTATTTTTCTACGGTAACGCCCATTGCATCCACGTCCTTATATACGTTTACGAATACCTTTATTCCGAGTTTATCGCAGATATCCAGAACTTTATCGGTTTCCGCAGAGCCGATCGCGCCGACAAATACGTAATTAAATCCGGCTTCTTTATAATCTCGGTATGCTTCTGTCGTCGCTTCGGGAGAAACCCACCCGCTCAGAGTAAGCGGTTCGGACTGCATACTTTCATAATCGGGAAGCACTACCGGCGTTCTTTTGTTTCCGCTGCCGCCTTTCGCGCAACCTGCCGCGGCAAGTCCGCAGAAAGTCAACGCCAAACCTATACCGAGTATTCTTTTTAGCATTTTCTATTTCCTTTTATTGAAGTTTATCCTTTGAGTCCGCCCGCAGACATACTTTCCATAATCGTTTTCGAAAACGCAGCGTATAAAATCAGAACAATGATCGTTGAAAATGTCAGCGCAGCAAAAACTATCGGAACGCTCGCCTCGAATTTCGACATTATCGCGGTCAACCCGTAAGCGACCGTCGGATAATCGTTCAAAAACAGATACGGCGTATAATAATCGTTCCAGCAACTTATAAAATTCATTATGCCGAGCGATAACAGTATCGGCGTCGCTTGCGGGAACATGATGCTTACAAACACCTTGAAATCGCCCGCTCCGTCGATAAATGCCGCTTCGGCATACTCCCACGGAATTGCCGAAAAGAAGTTCTTAAAAAGCAGAAAACTGAATCCGAAGCCTCCGGCACTCATCAGAAATACTCCCCAGAACGTGTTGAGCAAGTGCAGACTTTCCATAAATCTGTACGTCATCGTAACAGATCCTATCGTCGGTACAACCAAAGTAATTATAGCTATACCTGTTATAAATTTTTTGACTTTAAAATCATACTTCGCGACGATATACCCGGAAATAGCAGGAACCGACACGGATAATAAAACCGTTCCTCCGACGTATATAAGGGAGTTTAAAATCATCTTCGGCATTGCCGTATGCCCGCCTACTTTATAGGTAAACGCCTTTGTATAGTTTCGTTTAATCGCTTTGAGCGAAATATCGAAAAAGTTAAACGGTTTTTGCGAAAACGCCGTGGTCGTTCTGAACGAGCCGAATACCATGTAAAGAAGGATCGTTATGTAACTGATAGCGAAAATGCCCATCACTATAAAGCATACGATACGGAATGCCTTATCGCCGGCAGAATATTTTATCTTCATCAATACTCTACCTCCTCTGTGATTTTGCTCATGAAATAACGGAAAGTAAGAATGATTGCCGAGCCGACAACCGCCACCAGAACGCCTATCGCATTTATTACGGTGTTTGTGGAATCGTTTTTGACCGAAACCGTTATCATAAGCCCCAACGTACTCGCCCGTTCGGATGTTCCGTCCGTAAGAAGCAGCGACGGCATCATCCAGCCGAACACCGCCGCAACAAGAGTTACGGACAATGTTGTGATAGTAGGCCATATAAGCGGTATACATATACTGCCGAATTGTTTTAATTGCGTTGCACCGTCAATCTCCGCGCTTTCGAATACGCTTTGCGGAAGTCTTGCCATGGCGGAACTGAAATATACAAGGTTTCCGTTTACGCCTGTCCATACGCTGAAAACGAGAATCGTCCCCCACACCGTTTTGTCGTTGCCGAGAAAACCGCCGACGGGAACTATACCCGTGTTCGACTGACTTCCGTCTCCTCCAAGCCCGATAAGCCTTAAAAACTGAATTATTATTCCCGACGAGTTATCGAGCGCCATACGATAAACGAGACACAGAACGACGACGGAAATTACCGCGGGCAGAAACAGAACTATTCTGTAAAATCTGTATAACAACACTTTTTTGTATATCGCATAAGCGAATATAAGCGTTAACGGCAGATTTATAAGAAGAGATAACGGAATTAACGACAACGAGTTTAAAAGCGCGTAATGGTTGACTATTCCGTTATCTTTTCTACCTAAGAAAATCTTGAATGCGGTAACGTAATTTTCAAACCCCACAAAACTGCGTTGTCCGGCTAAATTATATTCGAAAAACGAGTCTGCAAACGTGCCGATATTCATGCCGAACCAGAACACAAGGAAATGCAATATCGGCCACGCCAGAAACCCGTATACGAAAATCATCTTTTTCGTTTTTACGGATATTCCGGCGTTTTGTTTGGTTTTTACATTATTATTCATAATTGTCCTTAACTTTATTCATCGAACGACTTCATAAAATCGCCCCAGTTTTCCACCTGCTTTCTGTACAAGCCTTCAACAGTCGTTTTCGCAAGCTCGGAGGTATATCCGGTTGTGGCAACCGTCTTGAAAGCAGAATTTAAGTCAAGATTGATAGCCCCCGTAAGCGAAGCAATCTGATCGGATGCGGCAACCGCCAAAGTCGTGCCGTTTAACGTCCCCGCGACTTCATTGGCAAATCTCGACAACGTCGATACGTTCATTCTGTATTGCAGAGCGACGGGAGTTCCCGTATAAGACTGGAACGTCTGACATCTTTCCTCGGTTGCCATATATTTAAGAAAGGCTTTAGCAAGTTGCGGGTTATTGTTCTTACCGTTTGCGGCAACCATGAAAAATTCTGCGGGAGAATTCATGTATATAGCCGTCGGATTGTCCGCATTGACCTTCGGAGCGGGTGCGAAATGATAAAAATCATATTCACCTTCCTCGATATGTTCCCTCATTTCGTTTTCAAACCAGGATCCCGAAATGGTGAACACCGACAGACCGTTCAAAAATTTCTGTTCCGCCGTAAGATTGGAATGGCTCGTGGAATCGGCAAAAGCGTTCGACGGATAGTAATTGCCTTGTTCGTTCTTTTTAGCGTTGAGAAGTTTCGCAACGCTGTCCACCGCTTTTATCGCACCGTCGTTTACGAGGAGATTTTTATTGCTTTCTCCCGCAACGGAAGTGGTTGTCTGTTCCCAATAATTTTTAAAACCTACAGGATCTATCTGCGCCCAGACACCAAGGAAAATGTACTTCATATCTCCGACCGATCCGCCGTAACTCATAGGAACAACTTTCTGTCCGAGAGCTTTTTTATTCCACTTCTCGTTTACGGAATCGCACATATCGAGAAGCCCTTGCCACGTCGACGGAAATTTGCCTTGCTCGAACTCGCCGTTGGACGGTATCTCGTTTATATAATTCTGATTGTAAACAAAGCCGGTAGGAGCAAACGTATAAGGCATCGTATACCTTACGCCGTCGATAACTCCGACTTTTTCAATAGCCTCCTTATAATTGAAGCCCACATCGTCAAGGCTGAGAATTTTACCTTGTTTAGCCCATTGAACCCATTGAAGTTGAGAAGCATAACTGAAATACACGTCCGCGCCGCTTCTCGCGTCGAGGAAAGTCGCCAATGACTCGTTCAAGGTTTCATCGGCTTTCGAGGTTATTTTCGCGCCCGTTCCCGCATTGAAATTTCTCACCGCATCTTTGACCCAGTCGGTTCCAACCCCCTTGTCAAGCACGTAAACCTCAAGGGTTTTGCCCGTCCAGTCGCCGTAAGCCTTTTTCATCGCGTCTTTATCGACGCTAACCGACGTGTCGCCGCCGTTTTTGTTGCCGCATGCCGTCATCGAAAATACGCAAGCGAATGCCATTATACTCGCTATGACGGCGGTCAATATTTTTTTCATACTATTATTTACTCTCCTTTGCGTTTTTTTATCATGATCGTCGCTAACCCCGCCAATCCGAGAATAGCGAAAATACCAGATTCCACCGACGAGCCGCAACCTTTTTTCTTCGGCGCTTCGCCCTTGCCGACCGTTATTTCGATCTCGTTACTCGAAAACGTTCCGAAATCGTTCGTCGCAACCGCTTTCACGATTACTTTTCCGTCCGCTTTGCCCGTTATATAGCCGTCGGCGTCGATTTCCGCATATTCGTCGCCGGATACGATAACGTATTTTATATCGTCCGCCTTATAGAGTTTACCCGTTACTTTAACCTTGGTTCCGAGACTTTCGCCAACTGCGATGCTCGTCGCGTTAAGGCTCGTCGAAAGAGCGAGCGAAATAGCGGGTTCTGCCGCCTGCGTTACGGGAGCAACCGTCACGTTTACGCCTTTCATCGTATTGTGAAGATATAAACCCGTCCAACCGCCGAAGTTGCAACTTGCGTTAGAAACAAAGCAACCCTTTCCGATTTCGGTTCCGCCGACTTTAAGGGCAACGTAATTACCCGCCTTCATTCCGTCAACGTAATACGGAGCGCAAGTCATTTCCACGGTAAACTCTTCGTTTGCGCGGATACTTTCCGGCAAAGGTTCGCTGACGTAAGTCTTGGTCGCGGTTCCCATAAGAACGGAATCGTTGTTGAACCAGAAGAATACGCCGCCGTCAATAAAATATTTATTCGTTCCGTTAAGCACGAAATAGAAAGAGAATCTGCTTAAATCGCTTACCTTAACTTTGACTTTCATGCCGGTAAAGGTTTTGTCGGTTCTCGCAAACGCGATATTGCAATCTTTATTATAATCAAAAGTATCGCTGTACGAATCAAGCTCGCCGCTGTAAGTTTTCTCTCCGCTTAAAGGGATTATTTCGCTTATATCGTATATTTTATAATTTTCGTCTACGACTTTCACGCTTTCTCTGAGCTTTACCGTATCGAATAAGAGATATCCTCCGGGAACGTCCTCGTTCGGTCCGAAACTCTGATTGTACGCAAGCGTGAACGCTATCGGAGCGATTTTGCCGTCTCTGCCGAGATAATCGCCGACGGGAACGCGGATTTCATTCCAACCGCCCATCGTTAACGTAAGTCCGCTCACCATATTTTCCGCTTCCCACACTCTCGGATTTGTCGAAGAAGTTATCCAGAAGCTGAACGATTTATCAAGCGTTTCGGAAAAATAAATTCTGAAAACCATTTCGTCGTCACTTTTAAACGGAATATCGTCTCTGAAACGGAACATGATCGACGGATAAAGCAAACCCGTGGTAGTATCCCATTCGAATTTATAACCGCCGTTCGTCGAACCTTCCGGAGCGTCGTCCGCGCTCACGAAACCGCTTCTGAAGAAAGAATGATAATTCGTATCCCAACCCGCTTTATCGGGTACGGCGTCGTGATAATCCTGCCCGCCGAGGCGTTTTACGGATTTATCGGTAAAATCCGAAAGCATGCCTTCTTCCATGACATAATCGGGGAAAACAACTTCCTGATGTTCCGCTTCCACCGTATACTTTTCTCCGTCCCAGGTAATAGTATAGTTTCTGGTGAAAGTGAGTTTTGCCGAAGCATTTTCGAAAACCGCATCCTTAGGTATTGTTATCGTTCCGCCCTCTGAAAGATAAAATCCGCTTATGCAAAGAGCGTTCTTTATATCCATTCCCTGAATTGTAACGTTGTCGACTTCCGACATTTTTTTATCGTTTATCGTCAGATACTCTTCGAATTTCGTGGTGTACGCATCGGGCAAAACCCATTGCGTATAACCTAAATCGCATTCGTTGCCTTCGCCGTCGTAAAACAAAACGTAAATTTTGCCGTTATTCGAGAGAGTGTGGAACGACACCGTACCTACGGTATATTCTTTAACACCTTCCGCCGCGCTGACGCTTAAGTTTCTATTCCCTGTCGCAGCAATTGTCGCGCAACAACAAATCGCGCAAATAAAACCGAAAAGGGATAAAAAACAACTTTTGAATTTTTTGCTTAACATATAAATTCCTTCCTTTATGAGTTTTCGATAATACTTCGATAATAATATTTTATCATAAATAAAAAAATTATCAATATCCTATTTTTGCTAAAAAATTCTCTTTATTTGTTTTTTGTTGACTTTTAAAAACAAAGGATATAAACTCATGATATATATTCATGTCAGATATGATATATCATGTCAGATACGCATGTCCCGATGAGAAACCTATCGGGATTGTCGAAACCGACGGATTACTCCGACGTTTTCCGTCGGAATAACGATATTTAATATTCTGAGCGCTTTTATACGTTCATCGGGACGATCGAAATAACTCCGATGACAAAACCGATTATCCGATACCTGTTCAATTTTTCTTTGAAAATCGCCACGGACAAAAGCAGGGTGAGAATCAACCCTCCTCCGAAGATTACGGGAAACACTACGCCCGGGGATAAATACGCAACGGCCAGCATAACGAACAAATTCAGAAGGGCGTTGATAACTCCGTAACCTATCGCCGCATACCAGCCTTTCGTTAAATTAGTTGTTATTTCGTCTTTGTTTTTTCCATATTTATATCTCTTTTGTTTCTTTCAAATATATTTTCGGAAGTTTTTTCATTCCCTGCGCGACAAAACTTTTCCCGGTAGAATTATTATCTCCGACATGCGTTCCGAACAAATTGTTCCGCCCGAAAACGTATTCTATCTTTAACTTGCCGTCGGATTTTATATCCGTCGCGATAAACGGAGCGAAAGCGACGAGTATTCCGTTCACTCCGACTGCCGCCGCGCCGCCGATTTCGTCGAAACAAACGTCATAAAATCCTTTCGGGACTTCTATAACGTATTCCACGGTTCCTGTGTAATACGGCATGCCCGCGTCGGCTATATCTCCGATTCCGAGCTTCTCGGGAAGCTTTACGACGGAATCCGTTTTGCCTCGTTTAACGCCGAATTTTCCTTGCAGATAAATCGCTTCGAGGTCGATTTTTTCTTCAAAATCAAACTTTATAACTATCTCGTTAAGTCCGAGTTTAAACGTTTCCGAATCTATCGCGCTTTTCAAAAAACAATTGTCTATGTCGCCTTTTTCCCATTTGCCGTTAAACTTTTCGCCGTTTATAAACGTTTCGGCTTTTTCTATATCGGTTTCGGCAACGAGGAATATCTCCCCTATTTCTGTCGTTTCGAGCAAAAATTCGAATTTAAGCGCATGAACGCCATACTTACGATTATAGTTTTCTTTATCGAATTTTTCTTTGAACCACGGCTGAATCATTTCGCCCGACCTTAAGCTCAACCCGTATTTTCGTCTTAATTTATCGTCTTTTCCGAGAACGTAGCCGCGTTCGTCCCACGTTCCGTTGCAATAAAGACTCGCGTTGTCCAAAAGAAGAAAATTGTCCTCGCCGAGCGAATAGTCGAACTCTTTCCGCTCGATTTTAACTTCCTTTTTCTTTGCTTTTTCTTCGGCGACGTAAAGACTATCGGTTTCGAAAACAAGCAACTCTTCACCGCCCGCAAACGAATATTCAAACGTTACGCATTCGTCCGTCTTAATAAAGTTTAAAGGTTCGACGCGACCGTTCCGAAGGTTGAACTTTGCGACGTTTCTCTTTGTCGGAACGGTGATTTTTACCGTTATTTCTCTGTTTTTATCGCTGTTTAAAAACGCGGCGACATAGCCTTTGTCGGTTTTTAACCGCCTTACGAACACTCCGCATCCGAGCGGCGAAACCCTCACGGGAAAATCGGTTTCTTTCAGCTTGTCGAATAAAATCTTTTCATTTAACGGCAAAATTTTACGTCCCGGGAACCTGTCGTCCGTAACCTTGATTCCGTCGATAAATCTCGGAAATTCCGAAACAAACAGAACCTCTCCGCCTTGCACTTCGAACTCGTTTAAAAGAGCGAGTGTGGAACTCCTTATCGTAACAAGCCCCGAAACGACAACTCTTTTATATCCCTTTTTCCCGATGTAAAGCAATCCGTTTTCCGCTCGTCCCGATTCGGCTATAAGCCCCTCGTCTCCGTAATCGGCGTCGACTCCGCATTTTTGAATCATACCGAAAAGATCTTTGTAATTTTTCTCGAGCCGCTTATATTCGTCGTCCGTAACACCGAAATAATCGACGTATTCGCCATAACGAGATAAACCCCATGCCGATTCAACAGGGTGAATTATCAGATTTTCCGTCATTTCGTCGCAACACGAAAACACGGCGTCGAGCCTCGAAAAATAGTCCTCCACGGCTTTATATTCCGTATACCAGCCGGACTGGCTCATTATCGATGCGGGACAATCTCTTTTCGCCTCGCCCTTCATCGTATACCAGGATAAATGCGGGCATCTGAAAGTTATCCCCATAAAAGCCTGCCAGTCTCCGTCGTGCTTATAATCGTTTAACGACATCCTCCACCCCGAAACACCGTACATTTCGGATAAAACGAACTTCTTGCCAAACTGCTTCGCGACGGACGCCGCAAGTTTCGGAACTTCATAACAATAATTGCACGAGCCGAGATTATCGATTCCGGGGTAATCCATATACCGATAATACTGCATTACGCTCCCCATCATCGTCGTCTGGCAGGACAACGTATCCTCGTGCAGAACATGCCCCGTTACGATAAGTCCGTTATCTTTGCACCACTTTCCATACGGCACGGTAAAATTTGCGAGAAGCATCCGCATGAGAACGTCTACAAAATCGTACGCGACTTTCGAGAAATTTTCTCCGCGGTATCTGAAATACAATTCGGGCAGACGTTCTTTCAGGTCGTACTTCTTTATTTTTTTAAACTCTTCGAACAACCTGTAAGTATACGGCACTTTTTTCAGACAATCTTTATCGCCGAGAACGAATCCGTTGAAAAGCGGACCGCGATTTACTTCATCCTGAAAAATTCCTTTTATCTCTTTTCCGAATTTTTCACCGAATTTTTCCTTATAAACCTCGTGCGTGCTTTTCAGAAAATCCTTCACGGCGTTTTTATTCAGTGTGTCTATGTACGTATATCCGTTGTAAAAATCTGACGGTAACATATATGCCCAATAAAAACATACTGTTTTTTCACCCTTGACGATTTCCTCGGCGGAATTTACTCTTTTATACGAAACAAGGCGATCTCCGTCGAACAAAACCGAAAATAAAGCGATAAACCTCTTCGGCTTGACGAAATTTTTGCCGTCGGAACAGTCGGAAATATCGCAAACAATGGATTTCAGCCTGTTCGCCTTCTTTTTTGCGACCGTTCCGCCGCAAGTTCCGGAAGGCCATCTGTCCTCGTCGTAAAGCCAGGATTCCATCTCGCGCTTTTCGAGTTCTTCCACGCAAAACTCCAGATCGTCAAGCCATTCTTCGCCCATATATTCGGTTTTAAGCCCCGTTCTCGAATGAAGAAACGCTCCGCCGAAGCCCATTTTCTTTAAAACATCTATCTGCCTCGAAAGTTCATCTTTCTCGAGTTTTCCGTTGAGCGACCAGAACGGTTTCGCCTTAAACTCGCTTCTTTCGCCGTTTTTAACTATTTCTTCGATAAATTCCATATCAATATAACCGCATTTGTATTTCAATTTTCATATCGGCGCACTGTTGACGGGAATTATAGAAAGGCAAAACGTCGGGATAATTCCGCTTGTCGTCGGCTTTACGATATATCTCACGGTTGTTTCCGTCGAATTCGGGTTTTTCGTTGTTTTTTCTATAATCTTTCGTCGCCGATAATTCTTATAATACTTGCCTTTTAAAACTTTTTTATAAATCGACTTAGGCTCAGCGATCGATTCCTCGATTTTTCTTAATTCTTCTTGCGGATCCTGATACAATTCCTCGCCACGCTCGGCGGCGATATACAGCTTGCAGATTTTTTTATAAAGTTTTTGATAATACCCTTCGTCGTATTTCTCTGTCTTTTTCGATATTTTTATCTGCGAATACGTATAGGACAACAGTTCTGTATTTAGCCATTCCTTTGTTAAATATTTCATAATTGCTCCTTACTCTTTCTTTTACATATTAATCAACTTCCAGGTTCTGAAGTTCAAAAACTTCTCCCCGAAAAAACTCTTTCAGACTAATTCCAAGCCCTTTGCAGATTTTTACAATGATGTCCATGTTTACACTCTTACAGATACTGCAGAATATATTGCTGAGTGTAGTGTGGGGTATGTTACAAACTTGGCCGAGCCGGTATTGGGTAATATTCCTTTCTTGCATCAATTCTTTGATTCGCAGAGATATTGCTTCAATGAGTTTCATAAAGTACCTCCAAGCAGTTTTTTATTTTCCGTATCTTCTTTAACATACTTTTCTTCTCCCGACTGCCGCATTCTATGTCGGAACTTTTAATGCCTTTGTTACATTTTTTCCTCTACCTTCTAAGTATTTCCGCGCATTGTACGAGATCCCTTTTTGCATTTTCGCTAAGTTTCCGATAGCTAAGGATTAACTCTTTTTCCTGCTTACAGATTTCTATTCGGTTTTCTTCTTTGAAAAAATCTTCCAAAGTGATATTTAACGCCGTGCAAATCTGTTGCAGAGCCTTTATCCGTGGGCTGCTTCCACGATACCAATTATAGATTGCCTTCGGCGATAAGCCCGCCTTTTTCGTCAATTGCGGTATAGAGAGATTTCGCTCTTTCAATAATTTATCTAACCTTTCCGTTAGGTAATCAATATCATTTAAACATCGGCGGAGACGATTTTTATATTGACCTTTTATTTTACAATATAAATTTACGCTGTTATGTTGTAATAGAGCTTAAAACGGGAGACTTTAAACCCGAATATGCGGGACAACTCAATTTTTATCTTTCCGCAGTAGATGGTCTCTTAAAAAAGGAAGACGACAAACCCACTATCGGACTCCTTTTGTGTCAAAACAAAAATAACCTCGTCGCCGAATATTCTCTAAAGGATATGAGTAAACCAATGGGCGTAAGCGAATATAAGATTACAGGAAATCTACCGAAAGAGCTTGAAAGAGAATTGCCTTCTGTGGAAGATATACAAAAGCGGATTAAAAAATAAGTGATGCTTCCGAAATTTTGCCTTTAGATTCTATATATTCTGAATTATTAAACTAAAAATTTTCTTTTCCTGAAAACTATTTTTATGAATGGAGAAGAGAAGAAATTACTCCGTCGCTGGAATATTTAAAAGCTATCGCAGAGTATTTCAAGGTCAGTATAGATTATTTGTTGGGTCGAACGGATTACAGAGATTAATACGTACCCTTTAAAATGAAAAGAGATACCCACGCGTGAGTATCTCTTTTTATTTGCCCTTGGACTCAGCCTTTCATTCACGATCTTTAATCCAGGCTAACAGCTCTTCATATTTCATTTTCCCTTCCGCAAGTTTTAGCCCCACTTCCACGACTTCTTTATCCGTCACGTCTATCGTGATTCCATTCACCTCTAAAAAAGTCAGCAGAACATACATCCCTATCCGCTTGTTTCCATCCACGAACGCATGATTAGATACAAGCCCTACGCCAAGTCTTGCCGCTTTTTCTTCTTTGCTTGGAAAAAGCTCTTTCCCGTCAAACGTAGCATAACATGCTTCCAATGCAGAATCCAATAAGCCAAAGTCCCGCACTCCGTCTTCGCCGCCTGTCTGTTCGATGAGTAATTGGTGCAACAGTAACACTTTGTCCTGGCTGAATTTTATCATTTTGCCAGTTCCTCAAAGGCTTTCCGATGCTTTTCCAAAACGCGCTTTGCCACCACGTCGATTTTTTCGTCGTCCGTTAAATCAATCAACGGATTATTTTCCAAGTTTATCAGCATATACTTCGGTTTATTATTTTTGAAAACCACTACACTACCCTGCTTATCTGCTATTCTCGCCGCTTTCGAGAAATTCTGATTCGTTTCTGTTATAGACAGAACTTGATTCGTATCAATCGTCATACCATTCGCCTCCTGTTTATATTATACCACAAAAATAGCTATAATGCAACCTATAATTATAAATTTCTAATATTTTTCATTAGCGATTACTTCTTGCTGCTTTTTTCCCAACAAATAATTATAGACTTCCGAGTAGAAATCCTTTTCCGCTTACATAATTGATCCTATATATCATTTCTTCTGTTGCTATCTTTTGGCTTTTTAGTTCCCTTTTGTAACCCTGCCATCTTTTAGTTCAAATCATCCAATACGATCTGTTCCGCGCATTTCCGTGCGCTCGCATAGGCAAAATATCGTACAGGGATATTATTTTGGCGTACCACGTCTATTACCTTATAAAAATAGGTATGCGACATAGAATTGGTCTGAATCCATACGACATCCGAATTTTTGATGACGTCCGGATGCGGCGTCACGTCCCGTCCGATGAACCTCACATTGTTAAACAGAGGCTTAATCGCTTTGCTCCAGGAGTCGTGCCCGCCGAAGATGCTGATCGTGTGCCGCGCCGTGTACGGATACTCGATTTCTATCTTTTCTTCCGTTTCGTTCTCGAACTCGCCGTTTTGCTGATTAAAGACCAATGTGCGCAGGTCGGTCAGTTCCTTATGCTCCCCGCGTGTTTTCTCATATACGGCTCTGTATTCCTTTTGAATCTTCCTGTTATGTTGATCCGCCGCGTGTAACTGCGTTCTCAGTCGTTTATTCTCTTCCCGTAACTGCTGCAGCTCGGCGGTCAATTGATCTTGTTCGTTTTCGTACTCAGGCTCGGGTATGCGGCTCTCCGCTTCGATTTCCAGCTCTTCCTCTTCGTGGAACTCGTCAGCCTCTGAGGCTGATTCTTCCTCGTCAGTATCGTCGAACGCGTCCTCATCGAAATCATCGTCCCATGCCCTTCTATATTCATCGCTTTGATGGGACAATTCCGCCAACAGCCGCACGTGTTCCAATATGTAATCGATTCGCTCTTCCGGGATGCCTTGGTTTTTCAAAATCAGCCGCGCGCCCTCGTAACGGCGGAGCTTTCTCGGCATAATCGCTCCGTCCGTTAAATGGTAGATGAGCTGCGCGTCATTGATCAAACGGCTTTTATCGACAGAGCCTTCAAACATCCCGCCCTTATATTTCAACTCATACAGCGGCTCTCGTTCCTCATCCCGCAAAGCCGGAATACCCTGATTGTCTAAGTCTCCGTTCCACGGCAACCGCAAAGCGGCCATGTGGAACAACGTAACACTCGGTCCCATCGCCCAGAATAAGTCGTCGTTTTCGTATTGCAGAATATGAAACATGGCGCAGATGGTAAACGGATCGGCGATCGGGAACTCTTCCAGCTCGTCCGTCCATAAATATCCCCATTTTCGTTTCCCTTCCTCTTTTGTGACACTGCCGACCTCGAATAGAGAAAGGATTGTTTTTGCCTCCCATTCCCGAAGTTTTGTTTCTTCCTCCTCCAAGGCTTCCATGCGGGCTTCGTCTATCCCGCCGCTTTTTACCATCAATACGCTGAACGGAAGAACCGATTTCAGGAGTTGTTCTTTCTCTTCTTCTACTCTGTTCCTTCGTTCTTCCAAACGCAAATTGATTTTCAAATATAGCTCTATGACTCGCCAAAGCTCGCTGTGGAAGTATTCCTTTGCTTCCTTTAGCCGCTCTGCGGGCAGCAAATCGAGCAAGACTTTAAATGACGCTTTTGTTTCACCCATATTTTCCTCACACATATAGGTTACTTTTTCGATCAAATCGGGCGAATGACAAACGTCATACACCGTCTTGCCTGAAAAGGAATAGGAATCGGGTAAAATGTCATAAAGTTCCTCTATCTTTCCCGCTTCTTTCACTTCGTCCAATACCCATATCGCAAACGCCATACAGGTAGAACGCTCCCGAGAAATCAAATCATAGGGAAGCTGTAACGAGGTGCAGCACAGAGCCATTTTAGAAACCACGTCAAGTCCAGGGAATACCTCCCCGTATCTTTCCGCGCTTGCCTTGCACAAATTTACAGTGGCATTGGTACGTTTCTTTATTTCTCTATCCGTCAGATGCAGCAGTTTGAACATATTCGCAGAAATCTCTTCCAGCTCTTCTGCGGAAAAAGTGTCCACCAGTTCCTTGATCTGCTTTTTTACGGTGGAATAGATCCTTTTTGTGTCCTGCGCGGTTTTGTTTGACATCTTTCTCCCTTCCGATCCTATTTTTTTCATTATACCCCTTGCAAGGACATTTGTCAATATCTCTCCCTAAATAAACTTTTTTAATCCCCTAATCATCGTCTTTATATCTTGACTTTTTTACAAATATATACTATAATTTTATTAATCTAAGGAGGATAAAAATGGAAGATATAGAAATCATTGCGATGCCAAAGAAACGGGGCAGGCCTGCAAAACAAGAAAACACAGAGGACATGATTCGTTTATACGAGCAAGGAAAAACCCTGCAGGAGATTGCCGATATGTATGGCGTTTCTATACAAGCGGTCCGATATCGCTTGAAAAAGAATAATATCTCCCGCAGAAAGCCCGGACGTTTACGTTCGGAGTCCTTAAAAGACACTGTTTTGGCCCTTTCACAAAAAGTGGATACTTTAACGCAGGCGTTGGTTGCCATGAAAGGTTGCTTGGCTTCCTGTTTGGAGGCTCTTGCGGCTCTTAATATCCCTGTTCCGACGACAGAAACTGTTCCTGCGGAAGCGGGCATATCGACACCGGCAGAGAAACAACTACTCGAGGAACCCTTTCAGCAGGAAACTTCCCAGGCTTTGGAGCTTCCTCAAGCAGACACGCCGACGTCGCTTCCCAAAGTTAAAAAATCCCGGACACCCAGCAAAGCGATCTCCAACGAAGAGATCATCAGGCTTTATGAGGACGAAAAGATGTCCTGCTACGCTATTGCGAAACAGCTGGGCATTTCCGTGAATACGATTTACAGTCGCTTAAAGAAAAACAACATTTCTCTTCCTTCACGCGGTGCAAAAGCAAAGACTGAAAAAAACTGATATTTTAAAAAACGAAGGGCAACAGAAAATTCTGTTGCCCTTTTCAGTATCTGAAGCTATAAGACTGCTTCGACCAAATTTAGTTAACAGAACCAACGCTATCCTCGACAACAATCCTCATGGCAACATTTTCACGTTATTGAGCACTAAAAACTGATAGTTAAATTTAGTTCGCTATCGCGGCAATAGTCACGATAGCGAACATTGTTTTTGTTACTTTTTTTCTATCAGGCTTTCGTATTCCTTTACTATAAATTTTGTAACAATTCTTTTTGCGGACAATATTTTTTCAATGTTTCAATTACTTTTGAAGTACTCATTAAATATATAGTTGCTCTACTTAACCTACATCTTGAAATTCCCCAATTTCCTAAAGATTTTTTGGAAATAAATATCCACCCAGCAATTGGGTTCTTTATTCTTATCTCTTTAACTTCTTTCCATGCAATAAATCGTTTCTTGACTCCAAACAACCTCCTTGTAACTCCCATTTCATTAATGGTTATTTTACATGCCATGGTACAAATGCCCCAAATAAATATACATATCGGTAAAAGTATAAGCATTGCCAATAAAATATAGGGGAATATTTCATTCCAATCATATTTATTCAAAAAAACGACAAACATCACTATGCCTATGATGAGAATTATTGTTATATAAATAACCAACGGTAAAAACACATAAAACTCGTTTTCTTTCTCTTTTTTCATTTTCATCTCTCCCTAATTTTGTTTACATTAGGAAATGCATAATACATAAAATAAGCGGAAAACGCCAAACTTATTGGCGATAATTTCACCGCATCAATAAAACGCATTCCCCACGTCGCACCTTCTACAAGACCAATAAAAGAAAACCCCACATATATTACTCCATTAGTAAGAGCACTAAAAAATCCTTGCGCCGCACTAATTTTAGGATCTACGTTACCATATGAAATAAGCTGATTTATTACGTTTCCTGTAAAACCACCTATAAAGCTTCCTCCTATTGTGACAAAAAATCCCCCAATACCACCGGTTGCTATTCCCGCCGCCAGTGAAGCCGCGCCTACCGCTCCGTCTACAAACCCACCTATAAACGCGCCCAGTTTGCTTTCTCCTTCAATACTATTGTTCATCGCGGAAAAACCCGTTATTAATCCACTCGCTACTATACTTCCCAAAATCAACCAAAAGATTATACTTTGTCCCGATCCGTCCGTATATATAATGGGATTGTTCGCACAATACGAATAAAGATTGAGTTCTCCTAACGATTTGCTTAATGCCCCAATCAATTCGTATTGATCCGCGCTTATAAACCGGCAGATGCTCGGGTCGTAATATCGGCTTTGCAAATAGTAGAAACTTGTTTCCTCGTCGTAATAGTAGCCCCGATAGCGAAAATGCACTTTGTCCCACATGCTTCCGCTTTTGCTTAAAACGTTCCCATACGAATCGTATTGGAAGCTCGCCACACTTGTTCCGCTTACGTTGTACGCTTTTAAGACGTCTCCGAATAGATTTTTCTCAAAGTAGTAGTACGCTCCGTTATAGATCATCCCTATGATTCCGCTCGCGTCGTACAAATACTGCGTATAGTTCGCTCCCGTCTTTTCTCCGACCAATACGTCCCCGTCCCAATAATACAGCGTTTCTTCCCCGTTCACCGTCTTGCTGTATCTTAAGTTATCGGCGCCGTATTGATAACTAAAGTTCTTGCCCGATTGTATATTGCCGTGGCTCAGCATGTTTCCCCGCGTCCAATACAGGTTTTGCGACGAAGTGGTACTACTTCCCTTGTAATTTGTTATATTTCCCATTGTGTCATAGGAGAAATATCTCTTTATCCCGTTTTCAGATATATATTGCAGCCTTGTTTTGCTTCCCGACCAATATCCGTATTCCGTTGTACTTCCAGAAGACGTTTTCGACGTTATATTATTCAACGTATCGTAAGCGTATGTATATTTTCCGTCTGATGTTAACCGTCCCGCTCCGTCGTAGATATAGCTATAACTATCGCCGTTCAGCGTATTATTGTAAGAGGAAATATAGCCGCGGTTGTTATACGAATACGTCTGTCGGGAGCTATTGGTTATATTATAGATAGAGCTGATCCGATTTGTTTGGTACTCCGTTGTACTTATATAATTATATTGTAGCTTTTGCCGTTCTATCGAGCCGACGACTTGCGTTTTGGTCGATAGTCTATCCAAAGAATCATAACCATATAGTGTTTTATGATCGATATTACCCTGACTTTGCAAAACTCCATGCCCGTCAAAGGTGAACCATTCCGTTCTCGTTTTCGAATTTTCCAAATTGATGGTTCTATTGGTCAACCACCCGGTTTCCTCATCGTAATTATACGTATAGCTCGCGTTCAAATCTCCGCTGACCGTCATTTTGGCTTGCGTTTTGCTGTCGGTAAATTGGTACGCCAACTGCGTCACGCCGTTTCGACTTTGCGTTACGCTCGTCAAATCCTTGCCCGTGTAACCGTAGGCTATGTTGGTTGCAACCGCAGACGGAGAATCTTTCAGCTCGACGCTTTGCAGTTCCCTATAATCATAGGTGTACTCTATTGTAGCACCGTTTGCATAAGTTGTCAAATTAACGTCGCCGTTATCATTATAATCTATAGTCAGCTTTCTGCTGCCATTATGATTTATCCCCGTTACCAGACCGAAATTCAATGAATCTCTTACTAATGCATAACTCTCTGTTGAACCTAAATTGAAACTGCTTTCTTTTCCGTTGGAGTAATTGGTCTGCTGCACCAGCTTTCCGTTTTCTTTTACCTTCGTTATCTGTCCGTTATAGTTATACTCATATTCTATGACAGAATTACCAGAGGTGATTTTATACGGTTGGACGTTTCCTCCTTTTATACCATAGTCTGTTCTGACGGTTATGCCATTTTTTGTCTGAATCGTAAAGTATTCCCCCAAAGCGCCGTTTGTTTCGGATACCGTTTTCGATATGTTCGTTCCGCCGTCTTTGGTTATAGTCGTTATCTTATTATTCAAAACCCCGCTGCTCGAATACTCATAGGTGATTTCTTTTGTCCCGTCGCTTATCGACTTTATACGTTTTGCATCGTATTCCGAACGTGTCGTTATATTAGGATATTCTTCGTATGTATAGGTATAGTTTTTAGTCGTCGCGGTCGTTCCCGAATAATCGGTTTCACTCGCACTTGTTATCTGTCCAAGGAAATCATATCTTACCGTTTGCCTATAATCCAACCCTCTGTTTTCCACAAAATTTACATAGTTGAAAACAGACATGGTCTCGATCCGCTTCTTTATTTGTGTGCTTGTGTAATAATTATAGGAAACATCCGAAACATCTAAATAATTATTTCCCGTGTTTTTTATCTGAATAGACGTAGCGCCCGAATAATAGCTTACAGGAATGATAAAGTACGACTTCGTCGCTCCGTTTAAACTGATTTTTCCCCGGCTTGTTCCATTAACCAATATTTCCGCAAACGTCGTTCCGTAGGAGTATAAAAATAAGCTGATACAATATTGCCGCCCGCTTTTGGAAACAATCCCATGATTTGTAGATATTGATCCGGATAACGAGCTGCCCGGGTTTATGGAATAAGACGACGCACTCAACGTCGTATTTTGTTTTTGTATCGTAGAATAAATATTTTGAGTATACGTCAGATATTCCCGATTGCCATCTCCGGTCATGCTCGAAGATACCGTACTGATAGCCGTTTCACCCTTATCGTCTTTATACCATCCACTTTGCACTCCTTTCGCAAAGCGCCTGCTTACGCTTCTCTCACCCAATTTATTCCCATCCGCATCGTAATACGTCACGTTTGATACTTTGGCATCCGCCGAAAAACTCACATAATCGTAACGATAATAATCGTCATAAGCCGGACTGTTCCCGTAAATATAATTTATAATCGACATCCGCATAGGACTCGGATTTGTCCAATGTGCGCGGCCGAATAAATAACCGTTTCCGTCAAAATCGGTTAATCCGTATAACTGTCCCTCATTATACTCAAACTTGAACTTTACGCTGTTCGAGTTGTAATTTTTTATTTGAGTCAGATTTCCGTCCGCGTCGTATGAAAAATCGCATCTTGCAAGCAGTTGAAACGGATAGCCGCTTATTACGTCTTCAGCCATATAAGATTGAGCGTAAATCACTCTATCCCCACTATATGTAAAGGAAATGTAATGCGTTTTTACGCCCTCTGTGTATCCGGCGATCTGGGTGATTTTACTGCCGGAATAAAAGATTTCATACATCAATTTTTCTTTATGAATAAAACTCGCGTCATAGTATCTGTAAGATTTATTTCCGTCAAACAGGAGTTTTGTCTTTCCGCCTATAAACAGCGCGTTTGCATTTATGTTATATGTCATGTTTCGATTGACGGAATAATATGCCCCGCCTTCCTGACCCAATGTATCTATGGAACCGTCCGCATCCACATAACGCACTGCCTTTGTTTCGCGTTTTATACCTTGCTGGAAATTGATTTTGATGTTATTCCCGAACATCTTATGCATACCGAATTCGGTCATTATCTCATCATAATAATCGTTATATACCAATTCCAATGCAATAGGATTGGTAGGTACGTCGATGGACAATGCGGAAAACGATGCCGTCACCGCTCCGTTTATCAAATTGATATTGGCTGCACCGCCGTTGTATTCAAACTGTTCATACGGTAAGTCTTCTTTTACGCCTACCGTGGAAACGTAATAATTCAACACGCTCGGCAAATTGCCCTCGCGCACATCCACTTCGCCGTGCTGGTTGTCGTTCGTCGTTGTATAATACCACATGAAAACCATATCCGCACAGCCGTTAAACGCTTCCGGATTAAAGTACGCTTCTTCCCACCGCTCTTCATGTTTCGTCGTAAACCAGGACTTATAAGATTTTATCGTATTACTCAATAATATCGGACTGCCCGTATACTCCATTTGAGAGAATGCGGTCACATTCCCAAGCGGGAGCGTCGATTTTGCCGTTCGCACATAGTAATCCGTTGATCCTACCGTACTATTTCCGACACTTCTTACATAGTATCTTAACTTGCTATATGTCAATTGATATCCCGATAAATAGAACTGATCGTTTTCATTGGGAAACGAGATAAACGAATCGCAAGTTTTTGAGTCCACTTTTCCGAACTTGATCCGCGGCTGATTATATTCTTTTCCGCCGCTGTAATATAACGTCAACCCATTCGCCGTTTCTTTCGTGATTGAATAAACTGCAGGATCGATCTTTACGGGAAATGCCCGCTCCGGCGCGTTCATCCAATTCTCGTTTGCCATTATTCCCAAAATATATGTGCCGTCTTCACGATCGGTCAATGTATAAGATACTTCTTCACTGTAAACGCCGGCTGCGTCCGTCATATTGGGCGCAGGGATCACAAATACGGCTTCTTCCGTTTCCGTATAGGCAATGATTTCTCCTTCGTTTGTCAATAATAAGGATAAATCCGGCGCAGTGATCGTATAATGGAATTCATAGTGTTCCAAAGTACTGTGGACGATTATATCTTCTTTAACGCCCGAGGATGTAATCGAATACTCAAAGTCCACGTTTTGGAATACATTTCTATATACTAAACCGGCTTCTCCTACATTCGGCTGCAACGGTTCTTTCAGTTTCTTATTGGAATAGTCAACCGCGTCGGTATTCGCTACTTTGTTGGCTTTGGTTATAGCGTTATTAAATTCAGTTCCCATTACATCCGCTTTTGCCAATTGCTGAATTTCGCCTATACGATCGCGGAGAGAAAATTCCAACGTGTAACCCTTATTTTCTATCGAAACATTTTTCCTCTTGTCCAATTTTTCAAACAGTTTCACCTTAAAACTGTTTGCAGTGTTTTCAAAGTATTTTTCCCCTGTTTCGGAGGTTTTTAATTTCAGAGAATTATCGATCTCTTTGAATCCGTCCTCCTCTTCATAATGAACGGGAACGCCGTAGTTTTGCACCATGATCATCCCGTCATCCATCAGAAATTGTTTGGACGTTTCAGTGCGTTTTTCTATTATTTCTTTGTCTATATAGCGTTCATTATTAATGCCCTTATCTACCATAGGCTCCGCTACAGAGTCCACCACATCTGCAGAAATTGCTTTCTCTTGCGTAAAGTCTATTTCTTTGATACCGTCGGCCGCTGCCTGTAAGAGCGAAAGCGGCGTAAAAGTCACTAACATGACGATGCTCATTATCAACGCTACCGGTTTAATTCTTTTCATCTTTTTCCCTCGTTGTCTTTATTTTTTAGATCCATTTTTCGTAAAGTTGGTTCTCGTAAAATTTTTTTTCGACTCGTATGCTGTCCTTTTCAAAGCCCAGCACGCTGATACATTCGGTCTCTTTATGTCAGCTACCGAACACATAGCTTCTTCGCATCGGCGCTTGCAAAAAAACGTTATTTCATGCTCCGCCCCCTTTTCCCTTCGGAGTCCCCCTGAAATACCGCTTCTTTCAGACGCCAAAAAAAGCGCCATCCTATCCTTATATCAGATAAGACTGCGCTTAAAATATCGCCATTGGAGTACACCTCCGTAATTTATTTGATCAATTGCTTCCTTTCAATTATTTTCCAGAATTGTTATTTTTATTTACAAAGAGATTATATCACGGATAAAAGGCTTTGTCAATACCTATATCAAAAGTTTTCAGAAGAAAATAAAGGGGGTAACAGCAGAGAAAAATGGATCTATTTTCTTGTTTTTCACTTAAATCCAAGCATTCCAAATCTAACAACCTGTACAGAGAAAATGAATCAACTCAACGGTAAGAACTGCAAACTATTATTCTGTTGCTATTGAAATTTTATCGTGCCTTTTAATGGAGCAGGCTCTTCTCTTCTATTTTATCTGCTTCTTTCTTTTCTGTAGTAGTTACTTTTCCGTTGGGTAGTTCACATTCACCTGTCATGGTGACAGGTGCCACCTTCCACCTCCGGGGCGGAATTCACCCTTGTGAGGCGCTGTTCTCAATTTTTGAGCGGGCAGGGCTGTATTCACAGCCCTGCCTTGCTCTTTTTCAGCGACTCTTCACCGTTTCTTCTGCGAAGAATCGTCATTATCACGTCCCGGTGGTCGCTTTCCCTCCGTCTTTTAGAATATCACCGTTGAGTTTCCCACGCTTACGCCTGATACCGCGATTTTGAAAGCTGCGTTCGTTAAATCTATGATAAGGGAACCCACTATGGCGTTCGAATTCGTTTTATTGATAACGTTTATTTTCATAGACGAGTCCCGGACATGCGTTTTATAGTAATTTACCGCGCGGTTATAGTCCGAACCGTCCGTATAAAGATAGCCGTTGATCTCGCCCAGGCAAAACCCAAAAATCGAGAACTCGGTACTCGTGTTATAATCCCCGAAATCCCGACGAATATCATAATACTCGTCGCTTAAAGACGAAGACAATACAGACGGGAATACAACCAATTCCTGGCGGGGAACTATCTCATACGCTTTATCGAGAGTATAAGCAGTATATACAGGCGTTACGGTAATCGGATATTTCTGAGACGGGTCGCCCGTAAAAGAGATATTTTCGTCATTTATAGAAGCAGTCACACCGTTTAGCGTCACTTTTACGTCGGTTAATTTCTTTTCGTATTCCGTAATACAGGTTGCGGCAACTTTTGTGTTATCCCGACAAATAACTTTTACATTGATTTTTTCCCCGAACGCTTTTAGACATGTAACGTTTGCGGTCAATGCGCCGTCGCTTGTCGGCGTTACCGTTACATAATCGGTTGCAATTTTCCCTTTTGCCCATGTACCCGACGGGTTTGCAAATTCAACCGACCAATCCACCGCTTTATTGGTAGCCTCTGCGGGAGTTATAGTCGCTGTTAGGGTATAAGCAGTTTCAGCTATAGGTGAAATGCCATAATCGGCGTAATTGGCTGGCGCGATCGGAGCGGACATTAGACAAATACCGTGTTCCTGCGTTTCGCCCGGCACCATACCGCCGTTATTAATAATGAAATTATCGGATTTTTCAGCATCGGTAGGTTTTTCGATTTTTAGGCCGTCTTCAATGTTCGCATTCTTAAAGCCTGCGGCGACCGGGATCATGATCCCCATGCCGAGTATAACGCCCACCAGCATTGTAGCCAACGATTTAAGTTTACGAGGCTTGCGTTCCGTAATGACTGCCGTTTCCTTAGTGTTTTTTTGTTCCTTTTTGTTCGTCATTTTTCTTTCCTCCTAAATTTTCAAAGGAACAGGGCTGTGATTCCTCACAGCCCTGCCTTGCTTGTTTTTTTATAGCTCATTCATTTCTTCTTTTTTTGAGGATGATCACGGCCGCCACGCCGATGATCACCAGCGCGCTGATGGCGATCGCCACAATCACGCCTATGCCTACAAAATTGGTATCCTTACCGGCGCTTTTGATTTCAAACGTGTATTCCGAGCTGTTCCCGCACGCGTCGGTCACCACCACCCGGTATTTTCCCGCTTTCGTCAGCTTCTCGCCGAGCTTATACCCGATCTCGTTGTTATTGAGATATACTTTCACCTCCGCTTCTTCGGACAGCTTAGAAATCGTGACGCTGTCCGTTGTCTTTCCGCCGTTCTTTACGCCCTCGAGAAGAACTTCCGGCGGGATGGTGTCTATCGTAAAGGTATAGGTTTTCAGGCTCCCGTCATAGTTTTCTATGGTCAACGAATACCTGCCATCCTCTTTCAGTTTCTTTCCCGAAACATACCCAATCTCCTCTCCATCCTTTATAAGCGTCACTATCGCCTCGTCCTTCCACTCGAACGCTACGACTCCGTTCGTACACCCGTTATTCTCCACACCGACGAGCACGCCTTCGGGGAGCGGCTGCGTATAATCGTGCTGCACACTCACTGCGTCAAACCCGGAGCGGAACTCGTCCGTCAATACGACTTTATATATCCCCGAGGTGCGGAATCCATAGGAAAGCGTATTTAAGGAGATGATTTTCCCGTAATCGTCCTGTTCGAGCAATGTCCAAGTTTTACCGTCGTCCATGGATTTGTAGATTTCCAGGGATTGGATATGCGATTCCTTATCCGCGCTCTTTATGATGGTCACTTCGAGTTTCTTTTTTGCGGTGTTGTCCGTCAGTTCCGCTTTCGGCGCATCGAGGGACAAGACAAAGCAAAAGACTTCCGATTTCCCGAAATGGTTGATGGCCTGCACCGTATATCTCCCGCTCTTCTTAATCACACAGCTCTCGTCCAAAGAGAAACAACCCACCGGCCCGCCGTTTTCATCCGTGACCGAGAACATCGCAATCTCGTCGTAGCCATCGGCTATTGATACGGTCACTTCGTCTTTGAAATAGTATGTTCGGTCGAACGCCGCCACATTATTGCTTCCCCCGCCTACCGCGTACCGGATCTCGGACGCGCGGCGGATCACAATCAGGGTATATTCGCACGTATTCCCCCATTCGTCTGAGACCGTAAGGAGATGCCTCCCTTCCGTGTCATATACGCTCCCGATAAACGTTTCCCCGTCGATCAGGCACGCGACGTTTTCGCCAAATTCTATCGAACTTCCCAGAACCGTCTTTTCGTCAAAATAAGCATACAGATTTTCTCCGTCCGCAATATTCGCAGGTTCCTTCTGCCAATAGTAATAGCTTTTAATCCCTTCTTTCGCATACTCTGCAATAACTTCGTTCAATCTTTCTTCGGTAAAATACGCTACCTGTTCTTTGGGGTTCCCGGACTTTTTATAGACAAAATACGTCCCGTTTTTCGCGTTCACGCTGTCCTTCCCGTCCATGGCGATCCCCGCGTCCCAGGTTTCGCTTTTCCATTCACCGGTTTGGACGTACCGTTTTTCCTGCGTCGCAGCAAACGCAAACGCCGCGTCATAGCTCCCAAAAGCGATAGGTTCGTCCTCTGCGTCCAAAGCTTCGTAGTATTCTTTCTGCAAGGTCTGCGTGAGTACGTTCCGTTTCGTCGAAGAGAATTCCGTCGTCCAGGTATTCCCCGCCGCGTCGATACAGCTCACTTCATAAACGCCCGTGTCTATCGTATAAATCGGCTCGCCTTTCTTATACGGCTTATCGTTCACGGTCACGGTTTGTACAGGCGCGAACTCGTCCGGATCCCCGTCCGTCCAGGTCAGCGTTACGTCGCCGTCTGTTTTGCCGTTTTCCACGTTCCCAAGCTCCAGCGGCTTCACCGTCCGGTCGATGACTATGCTATACTCGCCCGTAGAGCTGCCCGCTTCGCTCACGCCATAGAACACATACTTGCCCGGCTTATAGTATTCCGCACCGGACAGGTATGGGGCGAACGCAACGCTGCCCGGCAGTTTCACATAGCAATTCGCGCCGTCGCTCTCAAAGCGGATATGCCCGCCGTTCGTGTACCCGTTATTCCCGCACGGAATGTCGTCCACATATAATTGTGCTTTGGGGAGCCTGCGATCGAGCGTGACGGTATAGGTATCGGATACGTTGTTCGCTTCGTCGCGGGCATAGAAGGAATACCTGCCTTCCTCCGTAAACTTCGCTCCCATGGTATATTCGACATACGAAGCTGCGCCGGGCAGTTTTACATAGGTAGTCATGCGCGTTAAGTCCGTCGCCAGGAAGCGGATATATTCCGCATTGGTGTATCCGCCGTTCGCTACGTTATACGCCCCGCCGTATAACGCGCCTACCGGTTTTGTTTTGTCCAGTGTGATGCTGATTGCGGAAGCGGGCATCCCCGCTTTGGATACGCAATAAAAGTAATACGTCCCTTCGTTTGTCAGCGGCGTACCGCTGAGGTAATTCGTATAATTACTCGCGCCGGGCAGTTTCACGTAACAGCCCGCAATCGGCGCATACGCGCTGTAACCTTCGTACTTCACGTACTCGGCATTGGTGGCGTATCCGCTTAAATACTCGGTTGTGCCGCCGTATAGCTTGCCGGTCGGCTGAGAAATGTCATAATACACTTCGTATTCTTCGGAAATATTTCCCGCCCGATCCACCGCCCGGAACGTGTACCAGCCGTACATTCCCGTGAGGCTTGCACCTGCGGTATAGCTCTCCCAAACGGTGATATACGGCTTTTTCACCTGATAATACGCGATCCCGCCCGCGTCCGTGGCCGTGTACGACACCGCTTTATTCGTGTACCCACCGTTTTCTATTCTGTTCCCGCCCGCTTTTACGCTCCCGAGCGGCGCGATCGTATCCAGATATACCGAAACCGTGGAACTCGACGCGCCCAGGGTATCTAAGGCATAGAAATACCACCAGCCGTTATTGGAGTCCGTGGCTGGTACCGTATAGGAGGTCGTGTAACTGTTGATATAACCGCCGCTCTTCGGACTCTTATACTGTATCCTCGAGAAATGTTTATCCTCTGCCGAGTATACGATCTGTTGATTGGTATAGCTTCCGGTTTTGATCGAACTGCCGCCAGCTTTTAAGGTAGTACTCGGCGGCGTTTTATCCGCTTCGAAATGATAACTATAGCTATACGTCACATACCCCGAAACAATAAGCGGCTTATACTGGCCCGTGTATTCCAATTCATACATCCCGTCCGGCAACGCGCTCTCATACAGTGTCAAATTGCCGCTGCCCGACAGGGATTTGCTGACATACACGTGCCCGTCCCGAATCAGGCGGAAGGTAAGATGCGAACAGGCGCCGCTCGGCTCGATCGTAAAAGCATAATACGACCAATCCAAGAGCGCGTTATCATAAATCGTAGAGGCGCCGCTAACGCTTGCCCCGGACATATAGATTTTGAAATTATCCGGACAGCCGCCGGTGTTAGAACTTCCGACCGTGGTTCTGCCATACGTCAGACATTTCGCCGTGACAGAGGTCGCTGCCGTCGCTGTTTCTGTTCTCCCGCCGTATAGTCCCGCGCCCAGCGATAGAAACGATACCACGATAAACGCAAGACCGATGATGAGTTTGGTTCTTAGTTTCATACTTTTCCTCCTTTTGTTTTTCTTGATTTTTTTATCAAGGTCTTTATGGCGGTTTTTTGTTCTGTTCGGTGAGGATCTTATAACACAGGCTGCTCTTGCCGCCGTTTGGCCGATAGCGCTGCTCGGAAACGAGCAGGCGCGCTTTTCTCAAATCCGCCAGCGCCCTGCGGACGGTAGAGGTCGAGAGCTTCAGTTCCTCCGCGATCCGCTTAATCGCCGGCCAGCATTCTCCGGCTTTGTTCGCGCGGTCAAACAAGTACAGATACACGGCTACGGCACGGTGCGGCAGGTCATCGTTTTGATAAATAAAATCAAAACGGCTCATTCGGCTCCTCGGGATCGAACGGCAGCGGGAGCTGTCTTCGGCTCGGCGGCGACGTCCGTACCGATGCAGGAGCGGGTTTGTTCCGTTCTATCTTCTGTTCCGATTCCGGCTCATGCACCCGGCTCTCCGTCAGGCTCTGTCCCCCGCTCACGCCTGCCCTGCCCCCGATCCACAAAAGTTCTGTGTCCGGTTCCCGGCTGTATTTTTTCAAGATCCCGTCGATGAGTTCCTGCTTGTCCGCGTATTCCACGGTCCGGTTCGCGTTCTCTGTCACCGTATAAGGATGAGCCTCGTCAAAGGTGATTCCCCAATCAAAGAACAGCTTGAGTTTCACCTTCATGGGATGCGCGCCCGTTTTCATCACTACGAACCTGCCTTTGGGCATGGATTTAAGCTCATCCGCCGTCATCAGCGGCCGTTCGATCATCTGCAGGCTCTCAGACGGATCGTTCTTGCCCTTGCTCACGGATCCAGAAAGCACTGTCCTGGTCCCCAAAGCTTTCGATAGTACTTCCGCGGAGGTACTGTTCGGCGCAAAACCGCCGAAGATCGTCAGCTGCGTATTATCTACGATGATTTCCCTGCCTTCCTTGCCGTAGTTCTTGTCTAATTGACTGAAACTTTGGATAATCGGCACGATCTGCAGTCGACGCGAACGGGACGCGGAGAACATCATCTCCGCGTCCTGGATTTTTGGAAGGGTCCCGAACTCATCGCAGAAAAACACGCACCGGTTTTTCAGCTTCCCGCCCTGTTCGTCCGCTACAGCGAGGATTTCCCTATAGAGCTGTTGGATGATCAATGAGATCATGAAAAACGTCGTCGGCGCTTCCTCGGGCATGATGATGAAGATCGCAGATTTTTCCGAACAGAATTTCTCCGCGTCGATCTCCGTATCAAAACACAGCAGCTGTTCGAGTTCGGAATCTAAAAACGCGTTGAGCCGCGAAAGCGCCGTGGACATGACGCTCGCCATCGATTGCTCGGCCGCGTTCAGTGCCGCGCCCGCGAACCATTTTGCTTTATGCGTATTTGGCAATAAATCCATGAGCTGCTGGAACTGGTTCTTGCCTTTCTTTGTGGAGGGCGCCAACAGTTCCTGTATGATCTTAAAGACAGATACGATATGTCGTTTTTGCGGCGCGCAGAACTCCGCCACCAATAGGATCGTCGCCGTAAGAATCCCTTCCGCCGCGTCGTAGAAGTACGCGTTTTGGCCGAACGACGCCGATTCCATGCCCGACAGGATGATCGTTTTCGAGATGATCTTCGCGTATTTCTCCGCTTTCGCTTTATACGCCAGCTCCTGCGGGTTCTGTTCGTACAGGTCTGTGTACTTATTCACGAGATGCAGCAAATTATTGCCGTTGGAGCGAGTCGGGTTTCTGAGGTCGATTACCGATACGTTGTAGCCGTATTGTTTGGCTACGGTGCCGTAATTTCTCATGACGTCGCCCTTTGTATCGGTAGAGAGAAAGCTCATCCCGCTCGCGCAGGCGTACTCGATGCATGGGTACAACCAGTACGCGGTTTTGCCCACGCCCGCCGCGCCGATCATCAGCGCATGCACGTCGCCCGTGTCCACCAGCGCCATTGTATTGCCCTTCCCGCCTCTGCAACCCGCCACGATCCCCTGCGGCAGTGGCTGTTCTGTCACTTCCCGGGTCTTTCTAAACAACCGTTTCTTATTTGTCGGTAAAGACATGGTAGGCGCGTTTCCTTGTTCCGCCTGTTTTCGCCACTTCTCCGGCGTGAACGGGACCTGGTCATACGTTTTTTTGATCTCCGCTTTCGTCGCCCAGCGCGCCGTGCCGTGCTGACCGTCGCCTACCGTTTTGCTTTTGATATGGTTTAAATCATAGATATGCGCCAAAAGCGTCACCCCGCCCAGCGTACACAGCATCACCGCGCCCAACAGGATTAAAAGGGTAACGTCAGACATAGCTCGTCCTCCTTAGATTCTTCTTCAGGCTGGGGTTCGGGATTTAATAATTCTTCATTCCAATCCTTATGATGCGGAATGAGGATTTCGCTTTGTATGCCTTGGGATTGGAGCTTGGCCTGGATCCGTCTATTGGCGGTTCGTCCCGCTTCGTCGTTGTCCAGGCATAGATAGACTTTCTTTAGATTCGGGTTATCTTTGAGCATCTGAAACATCACCCGCTCGCCGACCCCGCAGCACGCCGCGTAACTATGCTCCCGCCAATTGTATGTGTGCTTGGAAATATACGACAGCAGATCGATCGGCGCTTCGAAGAGATATAAACTATCGCCCTTACCATGCCAGTGAAAGCTGTATTCCGGGCTGCTATTCGGCGCATTGCCTTTGAACGTAGACTTCGTCCCTGTTCCCCGTAGGTTCGCGTGCCGCGGATTCCCGGCTTGGTCATAGCCCACGAATACCGCGTTATGGTATTCAGCCGATTCGTAGATCATCTTCTCCCCCACGAAGGCATTTAAGACGCTCTTGTTTATCCCGCGGCGGATTAATAGGTACGCATACACCCGGTTCATCGTATCGTTGCGCTTCGGCAATTCAAATTCCTTTGTCTCCTTCTTCTTTTCTATCGGCGGGGAAGTGACGAGTGTGCCCGCTTTCCCGCCCAATAAAAATTCCAGGGCCTGCGGATAATCCTTGTCATAAAACCTGCGCACGAAACTGATCGCATCCCCGCCTTCCTGCTCGTATTGATGATACCAAAGGTTGCCTCGGATCGTCACCTTCGCCGAGCCGTCTTTCCATTCGTATTCCGAACCGCTCCGTTTCAGCTCCTCGCCCTGGCCTTGGAGTAGCGCCGCCAGATCCGTCTGACGCGCCTGTTCTTTCTGCTGCTCTGTGAAATGGACATACGTTGACATACTTCCTCCTCCTTTTTTCGGAAAATAAAAAACGCCGCGCGGTGTTTTCCGTGCGACGTCTTTATCATTTTCCTATTTAATTGTCGTCTATATCCTCCGGCGTCTTGATCTCCAACGCCGGTTTATCCTTTGCGTTCAACGGCGAGATCACCGATCGTCCCAATCGGCCTTCTATATCCGTTCGGGCATTCTTGGCAACCGTTCCACCCTCTTTCGCTATCTTCTTGCTTTCTTTAAACGTAACGGGCTTTTCCTGCTTGGACAGCGCCGTCGTCGTGACCTCCGCCAACATGTTCAGGACTAATTCGATATTCGTCATATTGTCGCGCAAATTCTCTTTCTTTAAGCCTTTGACTTCCTTATATTCCTGTACCGTCAGCCCGCTCCAGGCTTTGGTCATTTCATTGGTTAAAATCGCATAGTCCTTGTCCTTCTCGATCCCGCGCGCCCGCCATTCGTCCGTGAGTTCTTTCCGCATCTCTATCGTCTGCAGGCGCTGGTTGATCCAGCCTTCCGTATAACCTTTGGCGCGGTAGAATTCCGCGCCACGGCGGATCGCTTTTTCCGGATCCGCGATCTCGTCCAAGCGTTCGCTTCCTACCTGCGCCAACCACATTTTGAACGGCTCCGCGTTCGGAGACGGGATCGACTGCACCAACCGCAATACCCCTTTCGTATCTAATGCGTCTGTCATTCTGCTTTTTCCGTCAGGGGCTATCATTTTCAACCCCTTACAAAATGTAAGGAGTTCACTTCCTTCTTTTTTCAGCCTGTTTTTTAATACGTACCAATAAGATTGCGGATTGGTACTATCCGTCAACACGGCTACTACATCTACTACCGAAAAGTACCATTCCTCTTCCTCCGCGTTCCATAACGTGCGGATCTGTTTGCTTTCAAAGACTTTCAGTTTGTTTTCCATATTTGACTCCTCATCCGTATAGGTCTATTATACCATTTTTCTTTCTCCTTTTCAAGTCTTTTTCGCTTATCCGTGTTTCAGTCCCTGCGCTTGTTTCTTTTCCTCGATCTGTCTGCGAAGCTTCCTATCCACCAAGCCCATTTTTCCTTTTCCCTCTTCTTCCAACCGCGTTTGCAGAATCCTTGCTATGTCTTGGAACAGCCCGCTCACACATACGCTCACCATCCGTGTTTGGCACTGCTCTATGAATTTCTGTCGGTCAGTCTCTATCCGCTCCAGAAGCTCACGCGCAAAAGTATTGCCGTGCTCTGAGGCCGCCGTCAGATAGTCCATTGCCTTAGCCTCGTCCCGCCGCACCTCTTTCCCGTATAGATATAATTTCCCCAGCCGGTATTCCGCAGCGCTGTTGCCTTGTTTTGCGGCGTTTTCAAAATACCACATCGCCTTTGCAACGTCTTTCAGCGTTTCTTCCCGGATCAGGATTTGTCCAGCTTGATACATGGCAAACGGGTTTCCGCTTTCCGCCGCTATTTCGAAATGCCGCAGCGCTTTTTTCACGTCTTTGAACGCTTCCTCGGTCAATCGTATCTTTCCGGCAAGATACGCGGCGTTCGGGTTCTTCCCTTTCGATGCCTGTTCGAGATACCCGAGGGATTTTTCTACGTCACGTTTTACTACCTCGCCGCGGTATAACAACTTCCCCAGCACATACTCTGCGGGTATAAATCCCTTGTCCGCGGCTGCGGTCAACAGCCTGACCGCTTCGGGCAGATCCTGTGCGAGTATGTCCCCGTCCAGCAACGCTTTGCCCAAAGTATATGCCGCGTATCGATTCCCTTGCTCTGCCGAGCGTTTGAGCAGTTCCTCTCCGCGCCTTGCATCCCGCTCCACCTCCTCGCCTTGTAGAAGCGTCTTTCCTAAAAGATATTCCGCGTACTGGTTATCTTCTTTGACCGCCGCTTCCAGCCAATAAAGCGCTTCGGGGAGATTCTTCCCGATCTCTTTGCCTTGCAGGTACAGCTTTCCTAAGCGGTACTTAGCCACCGTGTTCCCCAGCCGCGCCGACTCGATCAGAAATCCTACCGCCTTTTTCGGATTATAGTTCTCACTACCTCTTTCCAGCAAGACCTTCGCAGTAAAATAAAATTCCCACATTTTTTTTCTGCTCCGCTGACCGCTTTTTTCTATTTCCCGATACGTAGGCTCGGGAAGGATTTCTTTTTCCGTTATTTCCTCCGGGACTATTTCTTCTTCCGGCTCCTCTGGCTGCCGCTCTTTTAGGATCTCCAGCGCCATCTGTATGACCGCGTTGCGGATCGGTTTGAATTCGTTATTCCTGGACAGCGGGATTCGCTCAGGCAATGCCTGCGTATAGGTTTTTATCACCTCTTCCCGTTGTTCGTACCACAGCGCATATAATTTTTCTATCCGATCGTCCTTGGCGATCTCGTCCACGATATACAAGGGTGCGGTGAGCGTAAATACCAGGCACGCAAACAGGATGCATGGCGCCGTGAATTCGAACTGGCCGTGTTTCCGGTAATCAAAATATGCCGTACCGAGTTTCACGAAAAATAAAATCGCCAGGATTGTATCCACGATCGGGAAAATAACGTTATTCACGACCTGTTTGATCTGTTCCCGCGCCGCCTGCCAAGTCTCCTCTACCGCGCCCGCGACATCCCCTTCAGCTAAGGCTAATGTCGCCGGCGTCGCAAAGCAGATCAACGTCGTCAGCAGCAGGACTGCTCCGACAATCAGCCAGTTCCGATATTTTTTCTTGTTGTCCATGTAAGTCTCCTTTCAGTATTCTTTTTAGTTCCTTGTCCCCGATCATTTTCATGGGGATACGCAGGTTTTTGCAGAACCGGATCTCCTCTTTCATTCCCGCGCTGAGTGTATCGCCGAATATCCACATCTCGTCGCAGAACCACAGCAAACTCTGTCCTGCCTCCATGCCCATCCTCCGCTCAACCGGGTTATGATCGTTCAAACACAGCGCGTAAAAATGCGTCGTGATCGGCGCCGCGCCCGTTTTCAAGGCATACTCTGTGTAACGGACGGCGTTTTGGAGATTCTCGTTCACCTGCCCGCCCAGCGGCGCGCAGATATAGACCTTTTTCTTCATGCAGGTCAACTTCTGTTCGTTGTTCTCGGTAGTTTGATCCATTTAATCCAACGGGATGAAGATATAGCCCGTATCCGCTTCCACCTCCTCGTTACTGATTTCTTCCGGCATAGAAAACCGGTCTACGTATTTTTGTGTTTCCCGGTCCGTCAAGGACCTAATGTCCTTTCCTCCCAGCCCTACGACAAAAAACGGTCCCGCAATGACCGACTTACCGCCACCGAGCCTGCGATTCCCTTTCATGCCCAGTAATTTTGCATCCTCGTTACACACAATCCCTGTTCCGTCGCCGTTATCTACAAGTTGTATGCGTCCCTTTACCGCACGTTGCTGTGCTTTGAGCGTAGCCTCGATCTCCGCTGCATACGCCGGCTTGTTCGGTTCTACGTACACCACTTTCAAAAGATTCTCCGATTTTTGCGTTTTGCTTGCCTCAAACCCTACCCTTTCAAAGCCTACCCGGTCGCAATAGAACGCTCCCGTGTCCGTTGCCACCACGTCCGACATCGACAAAGAATGCCCCCTATGCAGCGGATGCGGCTCAAGGTTAAACATTTCATAAACCTCTTCCAAATCCTTGCAGTCTACTTCGCCCGAAAACACTTCATTATACAGCGACGCGTCGAGCTCGCTCATGCCCCGGTATTTGGATAGTTCTTTTAATCCCATGAATTTGACTCGGTTTTTGTCCCGAGCCGTATCGATCTGATAAATTTTGATTTTCATGTTTGTTCTCCCATGCCAAGGTCTTCGGAAGCCTCGGCTTGTTCCTTTGCGCTCGTCCATTCGGATAGCTTTTCTTTTGCCCAATCCGGCAAAAGCTCTAATTTTACCACGCCCAGGATTTCGCTGCGCAGATAACATCCCTCTTCGCCGTTATCCAAATGCTGCCCGAATATTTTTCTGCCCAGCGACTCCGCGCGGCAGCCGTTGCCGAATTTGGCATAGAATAATTGACTTTTCGGGTTTTTGTATTCGTCTTTTAACGCCTCCGGACGGATCGCCACTACCTTATTGGTGTAATCCATATTCTCGTCATAACAATGGCTATACTCAAACAACCCGAGTTTTTGCCATTCCTCCCGTACTTGCCGGACTACCAGATCCACAAGCTCCGGATGCGAATGCACGGCAAACTCGCCGTTGCGTACCAACGTTTCTTTCGGGACAGAAAACCTGCGCGCCCAAGCCTTATTCTCCTTACCGTAACGCCCGTCATGGATATTTTCTTGCACCGTGTTCGCCAATACCCAATTCACACGATCGTAGCCGTATGCCTCGATTACCTCTTTCGCGCAGGTTCCGCTTAACCGGTTATCCTGGTACCCGTCCGAGATCTTTTGTTCGAACGCCCGCGCACACGCTATATTCTCGTGATAGCTCTCCCACCATTGATCCATTTGCCCCGAACGCTTCGCTTCCGACCAGGAATAGGGATACAACGGTTTATTCTCTTTCATGTCTTATGCCCCTCTGCTTCCGCCCATTTCACCGACAAATGCACCAGCGCTGCACGCTGCTGCGCCGCCGACAGCCCGTTCAAAAAGTCATACAGCGTCATCTCGTCCGTGCCGGCAACCTCCGTTTTCTCACAATCACAGATCCGTTCTTTGCGCACGACAATGGCGCGCTTGTCCGTGGTTTCGCTGAACGACAATACGTCGTTCTGTGCGATGTCTAATTTTTGCCGCAACGCATACGGGATCGTGATCCTCCCGCGTTTGCCTATGATCCGATAGATTTTCATTTGTTTACACCTCGCTTTGCTCGCAATTGTTTTTGCAGGGACAGTTTTCACAGTCCCCGTCGCAGTCCGTGGCGTTGATAGGACAATTATCGCAATCCCCGTCGCACACGTAATCGCTCGTATCCTCGTTCTCTACCCGTTCGATCACGAGTTTTCCCGCTTCCGCGGTCATTTGCAGCAGCATGCCTTCCTTAAGCCCCGCTGCGATCATCAATCCCCTGGGTATTCCCAACAGCACGCTTTCCGTTGTTATTTTTTCATTTTGCATGATATGATGCTCTCCTTTAACACCTTTTCGTAATTGAAATCCTGTTCCGCCTCGCCAAACAGCGTCAGCTGCCGAGGCTTTTCACTCTGCCGGGAATACAGATCATAGTTCCCGATCAGCAGTTCTTTGAATTCTTTGCCCGCCTCATACCGCTGCGCCATCGAATGCACACGGGAAAAATCGAAGATAGAAAAATCCGCGTACAGCTCCCGAATCTCCGGACAGTCGTTATAGGATAACAAGAATTTGCCCGTAATCCCCGCCAGGGTTCGTTTCAAGCGCACATGGTCGTTCCACCCGAATTCCACAGCGTACATCTCTTCGCTCGAAAAGTAGGGCGGATCGCAATAAAAAAACGCGTCCGGGCGGTCGTAATGCTGGATCAGCGTTTGGAAATCCTGGTTCTCGATCACCACGTTCGCAAGCCTATCTTGAAGCTCCTGGATCAAGCCGAACAAACGTCGGATATCGAACGGCTGCGAGGCGTAGGATTTACAGCCGCTCGCATAGCTGTAGCGCAGGAGTTTTAAAAACATCGCCGCACGGCGCACGTCATAGTCTTTCGTCAGTTTCCCGCGCATGGCTTTCAGTTCTTCCGCGTCCGGCTCCGAGAGCATGATTTCCGTCAGGATTTGTTCTTCCCGGCAATACGCGTCCGTGAATTTCTCGTTTTTAAAGAATTTTCGGATGGCGTTGAAGTCCGCGCGGGAATTTAAATGGCAAAAGCCTAATTCCCGGATCGTCGCCAAGGTCCGGTCTTTCATGCACCGGAACAGATTGACGAGATTTTTGTCAAAATCGTTATATACCTCGAACGCGCAGGGTTCGGGATTGCCGAGCAGTACGCTGCCCGAACCACCGAACACGTCGATGAACCGGCCGTATTCGTTTGGGAATACGGCGTATAGGATCGCAAGGATGGAGCTTTTATTCCCCACCCACGATACCGGAGTTTTCATGTCTTACCTCGCTTTCCCGCAAAGGTATCCCGCCCCAGGAAAGAAAAAACGGTATCTTTCGCGCTCGGGGCGATTGATACCGGTTCGGGGATTATTTTTTTGTATCTCGTTCTTCTCTTAGACGCCGAAGCTCCGCTTCGTATCTGTTCACGCGATGGAGCTGGAAACAGCACATAATAATAGTTCCAAGCGTTCCGCCGATTATAAGTCCTATCACAAACCACAATGCTTTCATCATTATCGCACCTGCTGACCGGGTTCTAAACCTTTTAATTGCGCCTTATAACGCTCACGGCATTCCTCGTCCGACCATTCATTCGTCATAAATTCCGAAAAACAGACAGGCGCTTGTCCTTTTCGGTACGGCTCAAAAACAAATTCGGGGAGATAGATCTTATGATACACCCGTCGCGCTTCCCGTTCTTCCGCCTCGTCCCATTCTTCCGATTCTTCATACGCATAAGCTTCTTCCGGTTCATGAAGCGCGCCGTTTGCATACGCTTCTTCGCCGAGTTCTTCAAGCAGTGCGTTGAAGTCTGAAACGCTCCGACAATCCCGGAGACCAAACTCTGCGCAACGGCTGCGGTAATAATTAAGTTCTGTTTCATCACGGTCCATTACGAGATCTTCATAGATCGCTATCCAGGCTTTCCCCTGATCCCATAACACGCACAGTACGGTCGGAAAACCCTCCGTTTGGTTGCATAGAAAGTCGGGCGAAACATGGAGCTGCGCTATACTCATACCGTCTAAAAGTTCGTCGAGCTGATTTTGATATTCTTGAACCGTCATCATCGTCATCACCTGATTCCTCCAAGTTCGTTAGCTGCGGTAGTCTGCTCCTGCGCTTCTTCCTCCGGGACGGTTTCCTCAGCTTCTTCGCTTTCGGGATTCCTCCGGGACATATAGCTATCGTATTCTTTGGCATATTTTCGATACGTTTCCTCATCCACTTCTTTTAGAAACTTCTCCGAAAAAATCCATAACGGATAGCGACAAAACCCGCTTGTTTTATATAGCCCCGTTGCTTGCGCAATTTCGGGTTTCAGTAACTGCTCGGCAAACCCGCAATTGTTTGTATCGATATAAGCGCTGTTCTTGATGCCGAGGAATTCCCCGAACGAAACCGTCAACGCGCAGTACGGCTCCCGTCCCGCCGAGGTGAGCTCGTCGAGAAAAACCGCAAGACCGGGTAACCTCGTACCCGTTAAATCCGATACCATATACAGTCCCAATCTCGGTTCTAATTGGATTTTCTCGCCTGAAAAGTTCCTGATTTCAAGTTTCATCGTATCTCCGGCCCTTCGCTCGCTTCGTCAAGCGCTTCGTCCTCGGCGGCTACGGACGTGATATTCACATACTCGCCGAGAATGTTCAAAGCCTCGTAATAGTTCTTGGAAAAAGTAATCCGTTCGCACATTTCTTTGGCTTGTTCTCTCATACCGTTTTGTTTCAAAGTCCGAGACGCTATACCCATAAGGTTATAGATATTCCCGTCCCGGCCGATCAACGGACAATCCGGCTTTTGCCGTGACTGAGTTTCTTTCGATATAAATCCGCCGAGGCTGTTCTCCACATAATCCGACAGCCAGACACCAAAAAACTCATCGTACGTTTGAAGCCGCCACATTGCGAGTTTGCCCAGCTCCAGCTCCACGCCTTCAAACGGGTACAGGATACACGTCACGCCGGCATTGTCAAAGACCGCGCAGTCCGTAAACTTCGAGCCGTCTTTCAACAATCCCTCTTTCGTGAATAAATCGTTGATCCCGTCCAGCCATTCCTGCGCGGGGCCGCCGCAGCCTTGTAGGATTATGCCTTCTTTTCCCTCCATCCTACGCAGTTCCTCTATCGTAATCGTCTGAATACTCATCGTTCGAGTCCTCCTATTCCATGCTGTTCTTCCTGCTGTTCAAAATCCTTGTCCAGGAATTCCCGGATCGTCATCCTCTCGCCTAAAAAGTTCGGGGACGAGTCGTCGTCAAAGCCTTGGTACCCGTTTTCGCCCAGCTCCAACGGCGTTTTCGTCAGCACCGTGCCGCCGTGATTGACCGGGACATGCGCTTCCACACCCGCAATGATGCCGTCGTCATCCTCTCGAAGCTCGTATTTATATACGCCTTCGGGAAGTTCCTTAGGCGAGAGCCGGTCATTGGTAAATAACGCCGGTTGACCCAATACTTCGATGAGTTCGAATTTTTCAGCCATCAGGGTGTACGGTTCCCGAAGCGAAACCGGTTCGTACAGCGACCGGCCTCGCGCCGAGATGATCCCGTAATCCGTTAACGTCGCGCCCAGACGCGCTAAAAGCTCTCGGCCTTTGTTGCCACTATCTAAACTTTTGAGCCACGACGGATCCAGGCGCATATCGAGATGCCTGATTAAATAATCTTTAAAGAAAGCCTCCTGGGAGGCCACACTTGCGTTCAGCTCATAGTCCTGCAAATTTTCCGCAATGTCCAAAACGTCGCCGATTTTATAGGGCTGTTCCGCTTCCAATATTGCTTTGAACTTGATTTGGTCCGCAAAAGATAGTTCTTTTAGCCGTGCCGCCAAAGCGTTTAAGGTATCGAAATTCGCCATATCCTGAAAATGCTGCGCGTCTATCTGCTCTATGCTCGATTCAAAGTACAGATATACGCAGTCCTCGATCCTTTCTTCTCCGTACGCTTTTGCCACAGCGGTCGCGTTCGATTTATCCATCGGCAGCTCGATCCATTTCCCGGTTTCTTCTACCTCCGCTATGTCCTCTTCCGGCGCTTTTGCGATCTCTAACCGAAACACGTAATCGTCCGCCGCGGGCGCTTCCGGCAAGTGTTCTCCGTCATAGATATTCGGCAGTGCGTATTCCCCCGCTATGATATACCGACTTCCTACAAATACCCCGCCTTCGTTTTTACGCTGTAATTCGCCTATCCGTCTTTCGTCCAATAAATACCGCGATTCATCCGGGATCGCCGCGATATCCCGGTGTAACCCGTGTTCGATTACATATCTGCCGAACTGTTTGTCATTGCCCACGTTCGAGACTATCGATACTTTGTCTAAACCGTAAGTCAAATTAATGAGGTCTTTCATGCCCAGCGGTTCTTCTTCCTCGTTGATAAACCTCGGCGCCACAGCTTTCAGCACCGCTTGTTCCTCCCCATTTAACTCGACAAGCCTTTGGGCAAAAAAGTTCAGTTCCGAAAGTCTCGGCGAGTCCAGACGCCTATCTTCCAAACTCGGCAGCAACGGACATCTCCCTACGCTGACCTCAAAAAAGTCTTCCCCCTCCGCTCTCAACCGCAATCGCTGCAATGCGTCCTGGAGCTCGTAAGTTTTAGCCGGCAGTTCCAACGACGCGTAAAAGTACCCGCTTCCTTGTAAGTTGTTTCGGGATAATTCTAATATGAGTGTTTTTTCCTGCATTTCTTTCCTCCGTATTTTGTTACAGCGTCAATGTCGGGCTTTCCGATTCCTGTTCTTCCGGTTCCTGCGGTTCATAGGCTTCCGCACTATAAAGCGATTTACCGCGATAGGCAATCTCTACGATGTCTTCCGGGCCATATGACGCATGCCGGCCAAACAACGCTGCAAATTGTTCTCTGTCCTTTGCCGGCATGGGATACGTAGAATAGGAAGCAACAGTTTCCCGACACAATTCCGCGGCTGTTGTTTTAAAGGTATATTCCACGCCGTTTTTATGGATCGTAACGCTCACCGTTTTCGCCGGGCTGTTACGCATTGACAAGAGTATCTTCCTCTGACGGTGCAACGGGCTGTCCGACTCTTTTTCCAGCTCTTCCACGCCTGTTTTTATCAATGCTCTTCTTTGCCGTTGCAATAAAATCGCTTCTCTTCGCTTCGACCATATCTTCTCTGCGGTCCTCTCGATATACCCGTCTGCGTCTTCCAGATAGTCTAACAGATCCTCCTCCGTCCACTCGTGATCATAATAGCGTTGATTTTCATCTTCCGAATTTCCCAGGCCTTTCAGAAAATAACGCTGTATATCTTTTTCTAATTGATATTTTTTATAGTCTTCCAATTCAGCCAAACCTTTTTCGGATACTTTCCGCATCGAAAGATCGGGTTGGTTCTGGGCAACAAAGTCTTCCAGCCGCGTGCGGATAGACTCGTTGACCGTCTTTGAGAGCCGTGAAATTTTAGGACCCGTTGCGGCTTCCGGGAATGTTTCCTGAAAGTCTAATCCCGCGTTATATACCAAACCGTCCTGTTTGTTATACAGCGCCGCGTATTCGAAATCGTGCCCGCTTTCTGCTTCCGGGCTCTTATTGTGCCACTGACAAAACAAGTAAAAAAAATTCTCTCGTTTTGGAATTTTGATATACACCTTATTCATCCTATCGACTGTTCTCGTCAACGGCTTTATCGTTTCGTCTTTCAGCCAATTCTTGAATTCGTCTTTCGGTTCCATGGTTTTCTCCCGTAATGTTGTATTTTTCGTCCACTTCTTTGATCTTTCTCCCGATCGCAGAAATGACGGGTACGCTCACCGCGTTCCCCGCCATTTTATACAGCGACCCGTCTTTCAGACCCGTCGCTTCCGCTTTATAAAATTGTTCGTCCGTAAAGCCCTGGAGCCGCCAGCACTCAATCGGCATCAGGCGCCGGATTCTGCCTTGATGCCAGACCCCGTGCCGATCCTGCGCCGTAATCGTGAACATCGCCTCGTTCGGTTCTTTTACCCGCCGGCCTTGCTGACGTACTTTCTCGCGCTCCGGCGTGAGAATCGCCCGCGGCAAGTCTTCCATCAATACCCCCGAATGCTCGCCACGGCGATTGCTCACACCCGCGTTCTGCCGGGCTGTAATACACCGCGCTTCCTCTGTGATTTTGGGTTTGACGTTCATGTCTATGAAATATAATCCGGTCTTTCCGCCAAAGCCACCGGCGCCCGCGCACTGCGTACACGCTATTCCGTCCGTTTCGTATACGCGTTGGCCTTGCGGTCCCCCGATAAGTTGTTTAAGAGCTTGCGCAGCGCCGTGTCCGAGAGGAAATATTTCTCCGGCACCTCTTCCGTCAAGATGTCCGACAATATACAGCCGTCTGCGCTGCTGCGGGACTCCGAAATATTTGCTGTTATGCACACACCATTCCAGATGATACCCCATTTCAACAAACACGGAGAAGATGGTATTAAGCGTCCGGCCTTGGTCATGCGATAACAGCCCCGGTACGTTTTCCAATAATAAAAATGCAGGTCGTCTTTCTGCAACGAGTCGGGCAACTTCAAACACGAGAGTTCCGCGCATATCGTTGAAGCCGAGACGTTGCCCGGCCACAGAGAAAGCTTGGCAAGGAAATCCCGCACAGATAAGGTCGAAGTCGGGCAGGTCTTTGGGTTGGATGGTTCTGGCGTCTTCAAAATATTTCTCTCCTTTTTTGGGTTCGTATATGGCGTTATACGCTTGATTGGCATACTTATCTATCTCACAGTGACCGACGCATTCAAACCCGCCTACGCTCTCTAATCCGCTCCTGAATCCGCCGATGCCTGCGAACATATCGAAAAATCGGATACTCATACCCGATCAAAGTCCTTTAGAGATTCTTTAGTCGCTTGGGTTTACCCTCATCACCTCCTCTTCCTTGTTGTCTTAAATTCCTTTGCGGAACAGACAACGGTTGGTTTTGCCCCTTGGTTATTCGTATTCATTTATTTTTACTCCTTCGTCTTTTATTTCCTGTTTTGTGCCAAATACTTTTCCGGTTCTTCGCGCTTAAAGATATTCTACACTTTATTTTCAGGCTTCGTTCAGGTCCTGCCTGTCCTTTTTTAATTAAAACCACATCGACGGTTTATTCACGTCCAGCGCAACGCCTTGCAGCGAAAGATCGTTTTGCCAAAAATACACGTAGGTTTTTGCCGTGCCCGATGATACGTTTTCATAATGATACGTGTACGTATACGGCAGCGCCGCGTTCGCGTGCGGATCTTCACCACAGGCAGCCGGCGCGGTTACGAACGCGTTATTGTAGCGTATTCTTTGCTCTTGCGTAAAGGACGTCGCGGCTTCCATTGTCAAAAACGATAATACCTGTGTCGAGCTGACGGTTACCTTCATTGCCGGATTTCCGTTTGCATCATCCATCGTCGTTTGAGCGCCCGTAATCGTAACTTTGGCGGGATTTGAGAAAGCGTTGCTTTCCACGAAACTTGCCTGACGCCGGATGGCAGACGAAAATGTATTCGCAAGCGTTACCTCTAAACTACCTTGAATCCCGGGAATACCTTTTACCGTACCTTCGCCCAATTCAAACGTTACCGTCAGATGTGTGCTTGTTCCGATCCGCAGCGAATGCCCACGGTGCTCCGTATCCGGCGAATCTTCGCCTAAGCCCAATGTCACCTTGTTCACCTTTTTCACATAATCGACAAGACAATTGGCGGTTGCCGCTACGTTGCTGCGAAGCGTGACTCGGATCTCTATCTGCGCCGCGAACGCGCCCGTACACGACGCCGTCGCAGTCAATCCGCCGTCTGTTTCCGGAGTGATCGTCACGTAGTCCGTTGCCCTTTTCCCTACCGCCCAGGTTGACGTAGGGTCCACAAATCCCACGCTCCAATCCACAACTTTATCCGCGGTATCTTCCGGCGTAACCGTCGCGGTGAGCGTGTAGGCGGTTTCTGCGGACGACGAAACGCCGTAAGATTCGTATTCGCTCGACGTAAGCTTGGTTTTTATAATTTTTATGCCGTTTTCCGTGCCCGTTTCGAGGATTGCCCCGCCCGTGGTATTCTTAAAATCGGCTTTCTTTTCGTCCGTTGTTACCGTAAGGTTCATGGACTTTTTGTCCCGGCCGTATTGCAATACACCGCCGAATATCATCCCTAAAAGGAGCAGCGCCAAGCCTATCGCTAACGTATTTAATATCTTTCTCCACTGTAACGTTCTTTTCATCATACTTTTCTCCGTTTTTTTATTGTGTTATCGAAAAACGGGCAGTTTATTCTGCCCGTCCGATATGGTTTTTTCTTTGACCGTTTATTAAAACAGGATCCAGGGCGGATCGATTTCGATCCCCGTCACGGGAAGAGCGACGGAAAGATCCATACTAAACGTCGTTTCTTCCACAGAAATGACAAGCCGGAAATAACACCCGGCTTCGAGCTTGGTCCCTTCATTTAAGGTCACTTTGCCGCCGTGACGCTCTTCTATCGCGCTACAAAGCGAAAATCCCTCCGGCACCGTCAAGATGATTTTCTCTTCCGCCTGCGTCAGCCCGAAAATTTGAGAATAATCGTTCTGGGTTTCGTTTTCGTCATAAAACCAGCGTAGTTCATTCCCTACTTGGAAGGAAAAATTCTTCTCGGGGTTCGACGTTATTTTCGCCGAATATTCCATTTTCGCGCCCGTATCCGATTTGACGCAAAACTCATACGTTTCTCCGCTCGTCAAAGACATGGATGCCCCTGTTTCGCCCGATGTATAGCGTGTTCCGTTATATTCCACGTAGTATCCGTCTTGTTTTTCTTCGCCTGTCAGACAGAATATTCCTATCACCGTTAAAAGAATCACCAACACCGCGCCCACAACGGCAGAGCACAACACTATCTTTTTTCTTTTGGCGGGATTCCCGCCTGAATAATTCATACAATCCTCCTTTACACGCTCTTTGGTTTTGAGCGTTAAAACACAAGTTCCGTTTCGCCTATTCCTATACTTTCTATAAATTTATTTCCAACCAGTACCGACGCATCAAACGTAACCGCGAAATTTTGAATGAGCGTACCGCCTTTTTCCGTATACAACGAAAGACGGTAGGCAGGGTTTTGACTTCCATAGCCGTCTATCGCATCGATCAGTTTGTTTTTCTTTGCGTTTTCGCTGCCCGAAATCGCGTTTAGGTAGGATTTATCAAAAAAATTCGTAATTGTCAGCGCCGTGCCCGTGCCTTCATAGCTTTTTATTTCCGACGTATTCAATCCCGCCTTACTCACTGCGTCGACAAAACTCGTTTCGGGCTGGAATGTAAAATAGGTTGCCTGATCCGTATTTTCGCGCGTATATACCGCCGATTTTTTAGTCGTAACTGTGAGCGTCGTTTTCCGCGTAGTCATAAATACCGGTCTTATACTTGCCTTTTTTGTACCCGACGTATCAAAATTAACGTCCACATCCGGTCCGCTTAACGCTATGCTATAGGATTCCGTCCGCTGTAAATATTCCACATGGCACGTCGCATATACGTCCGGGTTTTCCCGGCTCGCTACTGTTACTTGGATCTGTTCCCCGAACGCCGCTTTGTTTTCCACCACCGCCGTCAACGCCCCGTCCGTCGCTGTACGCACCGTGACATAATCCGTGACAGTTTTCCCGCTCGCCCACTCGGAGGCTGCGTTCGTGAACGATACCGCCCAATCCACTTTATTTGCCGCGTCTTCCGGATACACGCTCGCCGTCAGCGTATACGCGCTCTCGGTCTGCGCACTCACTCCGTTCGCAGCGTAGTCCTTGGCGGTAAGTTTCGTGCTCGTCAGCTTTACCCCGTTCGACTTGCCTTCGTCTATCAACGCGCCGCCTTGGACTTCTGTTGACTTATAGCCCTTATACGCTATGATCGCGTATAGCTTTTCTGCTTGTATTTCCTCCAAGGACTCTATTTCGTTCGCCAAATAGTTTATTTCGTCTACGTTCACTTCCAGTCCTTCCAAAAAGGAAAGCGCACGCGGCGCTTCTACTTCACGCACCAATACCTTCGGCGCATTCGCTCCGTCCAAGCCTATTTCTTCCAGTCGATAACGTATATGCTCATGAAGGCACGGAAAGTCAATTTTTGTTTCCTGATCTGCATTTTTCAGTTTCAGCATAATCATCGTTTTTATCTCCTCCCCTGATATTGGATCGCATCCAGCCCGAACCGCCTGATTGCTATCGCGTTACACAGGATTTCAAACATCTGCGGCGTAATCACTGTCGTGTCCGCAAGATCGTCTATACTCAAATGTTTCGTTCCCAGCGTCAGATCTTTTGCGCAACAGAGCAAGATATAGCTTTCCTCTCCGCTCGCCCGCAAATGGATATGCTGCAGTGGGATCCGGTTCTTGTCTATCCACGGTTTCGATATCTGCCAAAGTTTCCTGTCCGCCGTCAAAAGATACAGCTGGCACATCAGAGCTTTGTCCGACGTGTTCATGCCTTTGGCGGCGCTTTGAAAGAGTGTCTTGTGCTTTTCGTTCCTGAAATTCATAGGTTACCTCGCTTGTCTTGATTTTTGGGCATGAAAAAAGCCGATTGTTTTTCCCGGGAATTCCCGCTCTCAATCGGCTTTTTTCATCTATTTAGTTGTTGCTGGCTTATACATCTCTTATTGCGTAAGCGTCGGCCCTTCTTCCTGCTTCGGCGCTTCCCTTAGCTCGGTTAAGTATTTCGGATCCACGATTACCTCCCATTCCCCTCTGCTGTTGAATAAGACGTAGATATGCTCCTTATTTATCCTTGCCTCATACACCTTTCCCGTTTCTCCGAATCTGTGCGCAAACCAGTCCGCCGTTTCATAGTCCAGTGTCCATGACAACGCTCGGATATTTTTCGCGGTGCACGACGTCACCCCGCGATAGACCGTTACCTCGTCTTCTAAACGCTCTAACTTCTCTCGCTCGCTTGCGTCCATCAGATATATCGGATCCGCTGCCTGGAATAACGCCAGCTTTTGGCGTTGGCTTAAGTTTTGATCCAGGTTCGGACACTCCGTATTTACCCATGCCATGGAAAGGATTTCGGATAGGTCTTTTTGGGAGAGGTAGTCTGCCGTATGTTTCAAAAACGCAAAGGTGTACGACTTGGTCACCAACGGATATATCTCTTGGACAGACTTGGCTTGCTTGATCCGCTTTCCTATTTCTTCCCGCCAACAGCTAAATGCGGACTCACTTTCTAAGATGTTCACCGGTTTGGGTTCTTGCTGGGAGTTACGCAAAACTACCATTCCGCAGTCCGTGAACGGGTGTTTTACGATCATCGGCGAAAACTTAGTAGCCTGCGGGGGCAGCCATAATAACAGAGTGGCAATTTCTTTTACTTCTTCCAGATCCGTTTCTTTTCTCATCCTTTCTTTTTCCTCATGTTGAATTTTGGGCAAAAAAAACGCATAGAGTTTTTCTGCTCTATGCATTTAAATTTTGCTGTTATTTAGTTGTGTGAGAGTTCAAATCCTTCTACAAAGGCAAAACACCCATTTTATATCTACGGAATTGACTACTAATTTCCAGCCCTTTGAAAGCCCTGAAACCCCGCTGGCAGCGGGGTTTCAGGGCTAAATATCTTTTTTGTAGTCTCTTGATGGCTGGGGTAGCTGGATTCGAACCAACGAATGTCAGAGTCAGAGTCTGATGCCTTACCGCTTGGCGATACCCCAATTTCACTTGTTTACTTGCGTTATTTTATCAAACTTTTCAATTTTTTGCAAGCATTTTGCTATGCCTTTTTTAACTTTTTTTCAAATTCGACAAAAAAGGCCGATATCTCTCGTTTTTTCCGTCCTCCCAGCCTCTATGATAGAATATATTTCATCTTCTCACACGGAGGTATCGTCATGTTACTCAGCGAAATCGTAGGCAAAAACGTCTATTCGGGCAAAGCGGTAAGGGGAATATGCCGCGGCGTATGCCTGTCCTTGAAATCCCGCGCGGTCAAATATCTTTTGTGCAGCCGCGAACCCGCTCAAAACGATTATACGGAATTTTCCGTCGGCGTAAACTGTATCGATACGGTGGCGGAAAACGTCTTTCTTAAAAGACTTCGCCCCGCCGTCCCCAAAAATTGCGTCCGATTTTTCACAGGCCGCCCGATCTATTCGGAGGAAGGGCTTTATTTAGGGATTACCGCCGATCTCGTCATGGAAGAATTTACGGCGACAAAATTAATCGCCGATACGGGAAAAACCTATTCTGCAGCCGCAATCGCGGCGCTCGGCGACGCGGTAATCCTTCGCAAGGAACCCGTATTTCCGCTCGGCGCGCGCGTAACTTCGGATATTCCCGCAAAACCGATCCCTATCCGCGCGGGTACGCTGGTCACCCGCGGAACCCTGAAGGCCGCGATTGCCTCGGGACAGCTCATCCGTTTGACAACCGAGCTTCTCCCCGTGCCCGCCGTCACCGAAGTCGTTTAGCCTTTCAAAGCGCGTACTTGGCCGTCATTTTGAGAATGGCGGAAAGGCAATCGTTTAGGTCGCGTATTTCTTTCGCCGTAAGGCGGTTTTTGGTTGCGTAGAGCGTAATCAGGCGGGAGATTTCTTCGCTTTCCAGCCTGTCGCCCGGGGCAAGCGGAGCGGCCTTGAGTTTTGCGAGCATATCCCGGACATGATTCAGCCGAAGTTTGCTTTCGTCCATATCGTATTCCCGCTGCGCGCCGTCGGCAACCTCTTCATCTTTGACATGCAGAGATGTATTCAGGCGGTCGCGCACAAAGGAATTTTCCTTGTCGGGAAGCGTAAACATCGCCTGTCGGCTTTCGCGCGCCCTCTTTTCCCGACGCGCGCGCCTCGTCTCTTTGATCTTCAAAAACGCCAGAAGCAACAGATAAAAAAAGGAACCTATTACAAGCAGCAGCAGTCCATACACCATCGTGTCCGCGTCGGAAAAACGGGAGGAAATAAGCGCGGGCAGAAAGCACAGCCCGCCCGTAAACAGGGCGAGCGCCGCAAACACCGTTTCCCGCTCCGCCCGAAACGCGATCAGGCAATCTACCGCCAAAAGCACGATCCCCGCCACAATAAAAATTTCAGGACGAATTCCGTCGAACAGGCCGTTCAAAAAAGCAAATACGCGCATAACGAGCACCTCTCAATCGTTTTTTCCGAATTATACGCCGATTGCGACCGCTCTTTTTCCACCCTTTTGCCGCATATTGTCTCTTTTTGCCGAATTTCGATTTTTTAACGTTCGAGGATACCAAGGTAGCGCCGAACGCCCGTTTTTTACCTACTCCACGTCCGTTTCGAAACCGCGGCGGATATTGACGATGCTGCATCGGATTCGGCTCGGCTCGAGACGCATAATCCGCGAAACGGCCTTTTTATACAGCGACAGCTGAGGCGCGTAATGTTCCCGCAGCGCGGCCGCGCTCTTTCCCGAATATTTATAATCGATTATGCGCACCTCCCCCGTATCGGCAACAGCCAAAAGATCGATCGCCCCCTGAAAGAGCACGGTCTCTTCCGCGCACGTCCCGCACGCGGCGGGCGCTTCAAGCGACATCTCCCCCACGGGAAGAGAGACAAGAAACTGTTGTTCCCGATACAGCCGCATGCCCGACAGCTCGGAAAAAACAGGATTGGACAAAACTTCCGCCAGCTTTTTCTCCTCCAAAAGAGCAAACTGCTCCTCGGGCAAAGCCTTTTCTTTTTTCATTCGGCCAAGCTCCCGCGAGACAGTCTCCCGCAGAAATTCTTCTCCGTATCCGCTCTGCAACAGAGAAAAATCGAAATATTCCAGAAAAGCATGGTACGCGGTTCCCTGGAGAGGCGCCGTTTTTTCCATGTCTGCCGCCTCGTATTCCCGACTTTCGTCGAATAAAACGGGAACGGAAAAATACTCCCCCGCGTACTCCCTCGGCTTTTCGCCGTCCTGTGCCTTCAAAAGCGCCGTGGCGGAGCTTTTTACCGAAAGGCGCTCCGTGCCTTTGAAAGGATATTCCCAAGAAAACGCTTTGACGATGGAATCCGTCAATTCGGAATCGGGACGAGTGACGAGCGCAGTCCGTTCCTGATAGGGCAGCTCGAACAATTCCTCCTCCGAGATATACTTTTCCCATACGGAAAAATCCACGAAATCGGCAAAGGATCGTGCGTAGCGCGCGTCGGGTGCAGGCGGCCGCCCCGTAAACATCATGTGGAGACCGTATTTTGCGCGCGTCATCGCCACATAAAAGAGATTCAGCTCGTCCTTGACGCTGTCCTCCTCCCCTTTCTTTTCGCAGAGCCGACGGAGCAAAGTCCCGCAGACGGTCATATTTTCCCGACGGTAACACCGCGGAGCGAGGCCGAATTCCTCGTCGAACAGCACTTCGTCGCGGTCCGCGCCGTGAAAGAGCACGCTGAGATCGTCGAGAATGACGACGGGATATTCCAGCCCCTTAGAGGCATGCATCGTCAAAACGCGCACAGCGTTTTCCCCGCCGTTTTCACTGTATTCGATACGCCCCCCCAGCGCGCGGAGCCGATCGAGAAATTCGTGCACGGTCAGCGGTTCGGGCTCCAGCGTTTCGGCGATAAAGCGATGTATCCGCTTCAGACAGCCCGCGCCGTTATCGCGGGAAAGGAGCCGAGCCTCCATATGCGTTTCCGAGAGAATTTTAGACAAAATCTCCCCCGCGTCGGCTACGGCCGCCAACGCGCGGACCTTTTCGAAATAGGCGTAAAACCCGTTTAGTTTATGCGCAATTTCGTCTTTTTTCTCCGCCGAATACGCGCGGCAGCATTCGCGGAAAAAACGTTTGTCGGGATAGGCGAGACGGATAGCGGACAAATCCTCGGCCGTCATGTCACCCATGGCGGAGAGCAAGGCGGAACACAGTGGAATATCCTGTTCGGCGTTGTCGATGAGGCTTAAAATGTCCTCGAGAGCCTTTATTTCGGGATAATCGCAGATATTGACGGCGGCGGAGGCTGTTACGGGAATCCCCTCGTCGGAGAGCGCGGCGATCACCTCCGTGATACGGCCGCTCTTTTTTCTCGACAAAACCGCAATATCCGAATATTCCACCCGTTTGAAAACGCCGTCGTCGGGATCGTACCAACGCGCGTTGCGTTCGCTTTCGATAATGTGGCGGATCTGCTTCGCGTACGTCGAAGCCTCCGCTTTCGCCTTCAGCCAGCTCGCCTCCACCGAATAGACGCCCCGACGCTCCTCCCCCTTTTTTTCCTTGTCTTTCGGAAGGAGATGGATTTGCACGCGGCCGCTCTCCGCCGCATACCTGCCCCCCCGCTCCATCACCGAACCGTCTGCGTAATCGACGTCCGAATTTTTTCTCGTCATCGCCAGAAGGAACTGCGAATTGACGGCGTCGAGCACTGCGTCGGAGCTTCGGAAATTGCGGGTAAGATAGAGAGAGGACGCGGCCGCCGTTCCCTCAAACTCCCGCTGTTTTTCCGCAAAAAATACCGATTTGCTTCCTCGGAAGCCGTAAATGGACTGCTTTATATCTCCCACGAGAAACACGTTTTCCCCGCCCACCGCGGACAAAAGCTTCTCCTGCACGGGATTGACGTCCTGATATTCGTCCACAAACACGTAACGGTATTTTCCCCGCACCTCTTCGGCAATCTGCGGTAAAGACAACAGCTCGAGCGCGATATGCTCAAGGTCGTTGTAGTCCAAAAGCGCCTTTTCGCGCTTGAGCTCCCCGTACTTTTCGTCGAATTTCAGAAGATATTCCGAAAGACTTTCCGCAATCGCGCCCGACGACAGATAGTTTTGAAGTTCCTCCTCCCGCGAAAGCGTATCGGCCAATTCGGCAAAAATCCCTTTTACCTTATCCTTGACGGCGGCAAGCGCCGCAACGTGGTCGGCGAATTGCGGTGTATCGTCTTTTTTGAGCCGTTCCTTAGCCGAAAAGGCGGGGCAGGGTTGAGCGCAGGCGGCAAAATAGTCGGGCGCGGTCAAAAGAGAGGCGAGCGCCGTCAACAGTTCCTCGGCGTTATCGGCGGATTTTTTTCGACCGACTTCCTCGAAATAAGCCCTTTCCGCTTCCGCGCGCGACGAATACCACGCGCATTTTTCCTTTAACCGCGAAAACAATCCTTCCGCGATTGAATCGAATTTTTCCTCGGTAAAGGAAGCGGCATTTTTCAAAAAGTCTCTGTAATCCGCCCGCATACGCAGTTTCGAATAGGTATCCGTGAGAATACCGCGCAGGCGGTTGTCGCTCTTTTTTCTCCAATAGACGGACAACAGGCGCATAAAATGCTCGTCGCCCCGTTCGTACGCCTCCTCGAATACCTCGTCGAGAGCATTACTGCGAAGCTGGGTTCCGTCGGCGTCGTCCTCGGCAATGACGGAAAAATCGCTGTCCACGCCTGCGGCGAAAAAGTGCGAGCGAATGAGCTTGGAACAAAAGGAATGTATGGTGGAGATATCCGCGCCGGGCACTTCCGCGAGCTGTTTTTTCAGCTCGGAACGCTGAGCGGCCGACGTATCGGGCGAATTGATAGCCTTGATCAGCGCCTTGCGCAATTTTTCCTTCATTTGTGCCGCCGCCTTTTTCGTAAAGGTAACCGCGAGGATTTCCCTGACATCGACGCCCGAAGTAATCAGCCTCACGATTTTTTCGATTATGACGGTGGTTTTGCCGCTGCCCGCGGAAGCGGAGACGATGGTTTTTCCCGCCGCGGCGATTGCGGCCTGCTGCTCCTCCGTAAAATTATTCATGCTTCGCCTCCTCGTCCGCAGTTGTATGGTGAATATAGGCTTTATTCCTCTCTTCCGCGATTTTGTCGTCTATATATGCCGTAGCTTCGCCTTCCGTCGTTTTGCCGTCGATATGCATATCTGCCCCGTCCGCCGTTTTTCCGTCAATGTGCGCATTGTCCTCGCCGTCGCGGTGCCGACGCGCGATTTCCGCAATCGTTTTCGGCTTGATGCTCTCCTCCACGCGCTCGGGCGTCAGGTCGTAGTTAAACCCGCACATGCCCCCGTAACGGCAATAGGTGCATTCTCCCTTGTAGGGCGTGGGCGCGATAAAGCCGTTTTTCAGCTCCTCCGAGCCCTGCCGCGCCTCATACACCGCATAATCGAGAAAATTTCGAAACGTCTCCTCGTCCATCACTTTGTCGAGGCGGGAATTGTCTTTCAATTGCGCGTCGAAAAATTCGCTTTTGCCTCCATCCCCGAGGCTTACGTCTCCGCAGAGGAGCGCCTCCTCGTCGCCGTTCAAAAATCCCTTCATGCGGAATTTTCCTTCCTCGGTCTTACTGTAGGAAACGGACGCGGGGAAATAAAATACGCCCGCGGGAACACGCCCGCCCTTGACGGCGGACATGTACAGCTGCAATTGCAATTTGCGGCCCGTATAATAGGAGAGGGGCGAATCGTCGATATTTCCCGTCTTATAGTCGATGACGCGGACAAATTTTCCCGTGCCGTCCACCCGATCGATCTTGCCGCGGAACGCGGGCGTACTCACCGCCTTTTCCGTCTCCTCCACCCTGTACGCCGAACCCTTCAGCTGACGGAATACCGCCGCGGCCACTTCCATGCCCTCGGCCAGAAGGCTGTCGGAGGAATAGCCGCCCGCGGCCGTATCCGCCTGCGCCGCATACAGCGGTTTTTTCAAAAGCTCCCGTCCCGCCTCCTCCGCATAAGCGCGCGCTTCCGCCTCCGTGGCGCAATCGCCCAGCTTTGCCGTGGTCTTTTCTAGGAGAGCATGCACGAAATTACCCGAATCGGCCGCCATCACCGTTGTTTCTTCCCGTTCCTTAAGCTTCAGCCCCTGCGAAGCAAAATTGCAGAACGGACAGCAGAAATAGCTTTCCAGCATGGTAGGCGAAATTTGGCCATCCCTGAAAAACAGTTTTTCGCCGCATTCGACGCGTACCTGCCCCTCGCATTTTTCAAGATAGTCGTTCCTTTCCTCCACGCTCAAAATTTCCAGAGCGGCATACAGGGAGGAATATTCCCGCCGCGTATCCTCGCGGCAACGCTCGTATTCGTTCTTTTTAATGAGCAGCTCGCGGATTGCGGGAGATACGGCCGAGCATTTGTATTTGAAATCCGCGTCGGGCAGTTTCTTTTCCGCCTGAAGCCGCAAGCCCTTTTTGTCCGCAAACAGCCCGTCAACGTAGCGGAATACGTCGCTTAAAGAGGGCTCGCTGCCGTCCGCCGCCAGGGGATAGGAGAGACAGAGCATATCCGTAAAGGTACATAAATTAAGCGATGCGCTTTCGCGGCTGCGAAGATTTACCTCGGCTACCGTAGGCTCCAGCAACGTTTTCACCTCGGCCAGCCGCTCGATTTCCCGATCGGAAACAAGGGCGGTGTCGTCGGCGTTGCGGGGCACGTCGTCCGTCATGCCCGCGGCAAACAGCACGCGCACTTTCTCGATACGGCTGTCCGTTATATCCCCGACAAATACCGCGTCCGCCTTTAAGGGGATCAGCGAAATATCCGTCGCATCCAGCCCGTCGGCGAGCACCGTCTCAAATTCCGAGGCCGTCATCTCCCGTTCCCCCGTCAACAGCTCCGCTTCGTCCAGCACCCGTTTGAGCGCGCCTGAAATTTGAGAAAGATAACTTCCGTATCCCGTCTCCCCGACACTCTCCGAAAGCTCCTTCAGTTTTTCCTCGACGGAAAAATCCGAAAGAATCCGTCTGACGGCGCGGCAGTATTCTTTTCCCCGCGCTTTTCGGGGTATGCCCCGCGTCGCCTGCAGCAACCTTTCGCGGCACGCTTCCAGCTCCGCGCGGTTGTACGCATCGACAAGCTCCCCCGTCTTGATCTCCCGCTTCGCGCCGCCGCGGTAATTGGCAAATTTCAAAAGATAATTGCGGTAAGCGTCGCTCGGCCCGAAAAAGACGTTCTGCGTCAGCCCCTGTACGGCCGCGGGCGAGTAGCCTTCGCGCGCGGCGGCGAAACAGCTCAACAAAAATCGACTCAGCGGGTGGCGTTTGAGGGATTTTTTCTCGTCGAAAAACCAAGGAATACCGTATTCGTCAAACGTCTTTTTGAAGGGCAGCGAATATCCCGCCATATCGGGCACGAGGACGGCGATATCGCGGTAACGGAGAGCGGGCCTCTCCGCCAAAAGCTTTTTAATATTCGCGGCGATATATTCCGCCTCCCCGCTTTTGTCCTCCGCCTCGAAAATGCGTATTTTATCCGTTTTCATGCGTTCGCCCGCCAGGCGTTCGGGATTGAACAGCCCCGCGCGCAGCACTTCCGCTTCCCCTTCGAGGGGCGTCCCCAGCGAACGCACCTGCACCTTCCCATACCCCTCGCAGGCCTTTGTAAAGGCGGAAAACGCACGGTTGGTATATAACTCCTCTTTTCCCGAGCAGAATATGCCCAGCACGTTGGCGCCCGTCTCGGCCGCCGCGCGGATCGCCTCCGCCGCCTGCGCCGTAAAGGAGGTAAAACAAAGGAAAAAGATATTTGCGCCGCGAAGACTTGCGTCGCGGCGGATACAATCGGGCAGGAGGGAAAGATAGCGGCTTTCGTCCACATACCCCTTCTCTCTCAAAAAGGCGGTATATCCCTCGTAAATCGCCGCCAGATCGGAGACCTTGTCCTTCAGCATGTCCTGCGGCAGGAGAGACAAGCTTTCGGCAAGGGTTTCGGGCGTCACCTCGGACGCGGCCAGCTGCGCCACCGTCTCGTAAATACATTTGGCGTTGTTTTTGATCCCCGAGGCCGACGTAAAACACTTCAACGCCCTTTTGCGCTGAAGCTCGGTCATGATTCCCCCGATCGCCATGACGGAACCCTGCTTGGTCAAAATCCTTTCGTCCGTTTTCAAAAACCGCGCAAACGTCGTGACGGAAGAAAAAAAGGTACCGCCCGTTTTCCGCGTCAGCGCCTGCTCCGCGATCAGCGTGAGCCTGTCCTCGCAGAAAATGAGATTTCTCCCGCCCCTGCTTTCGTACGCCGCCGCATATTCCGCCATGATCTCCATACATTCCGACAGGGTGTAAGCATTCAAAACCGCTATCATCCGTTTGCCTCCCGCACCTTCTTCTCCGCCCGTCCTCGACAACAGGCGCGAAAACTTTTGTAAATCCCTCGCCGCTTCTATACTTACGGATTTTTTCTATATACCGCGCGCCGGGTACGCCCCGACGAGGCGAGGGAAATCTCCGCAAATTTTCCGCGCCCGAACGGCTTCCTTTCTATTATAGCATATCGCGCGAAAAAATTTCAGCTTTTTTTCACATTAAATTCGCATAAATCTCTATTTTGTTTTTACAAATTCCGAAAGATGTGTTATAATGATAAGGATTTGAAAAATCGGAGCCATCACATGAAAAAGAAAAAAATGCTTATTTTAACTTCTTCGGCGCTCTGCGCGATTCTTTTTTCCTCGTGCAGCACGGGAAGTTACACCAGCTTTAATGCCAACTGGTACGAAAACACCGCCATCAACACCATAGACGCCAAAGCAAACGACGAAAAGCTCACTTACGACGTCGCCCTTGCAAAGGACAGCGGGCTTAACTCCTCCTATAAAGTTTCCTATACCTCGGGGACCTACAGCACCGTTCTCTCTACCGAAATCAAAAAAAATTCTGACGGAAAGGACGAGCTGTTTTATTCGTACAGCACCGATTTCAGCATTTCCGTACAGTTTCTCTTCGGCAACGAAACGTCGGAGATCTTTAAGGACACGGTCACTTCCAAAGTGCTTTTCCGAAGCATCCAGACGGGGCTTCAGCCTATATATTCCGAAAAGAAAGTGCACAGCCATTCCCCCAACGGCCTGACGCCCGTAACGCTCGAGGCCTGCTACACCGAATACAACTATAGCGTCGTCGTCGATTATAACAATAACGGCGCCGCCGGCACCGCCGTGCTCACCGATCTCACGAAAGACGACAGCAGCGTGACGACAAATTTCGAGATTTCCCAGAAATATTCCTACATCGACAACGAGGAGCTTTTGTTTGCGATCCGCGGCATGACGCTGACCGCGGCGCAGCAGGTCAATGTTTACAACGCCTCTTCCCGCGCCGTTCAGCCCGTCAAAGTTACGCCCGAGGCGGAAAAGACGGACACGTTCGATTTCGAGATCGACGGCGTCGGCAAGTCCCGCGAGATCACTTATTATCCCGCAAAAATCGCTTTGGCGATCACCAACCCCGGCTCCACGCTGACGGCATGGTACGCCAAAACGCAGCCCAGCCTGACCAACAACGTCTATCGCAACGTCATGCTGCGGCTGGAAACCCCGCTCTCCTATAATTTAGGAACGTTGGTCTATACCTTGAAAACGGCTCAATTCTCTTAATTTTGCCTTATCAAAAAACTTTACCGCCCGCGAGCATGCTCACGGGCGGTTTTTTATCGTCTCGGCGTCCTCGGATACCAAGCCTTTCATGAAAGAACAGCAGACCGAGGCCATTTCCTCGGGCGTTTCCCGCTTTTCCTTTTTCAGCCATTCGATAAAGACGTTATACATGGCGCCCGATAAAAAGTAAAGTCGGTACGACGTCTCTGCGTTTTCGTCTTTGTGCAGATGCGGAAAAGCGGAACGGTTGAGACACTCTAAAATCACGTGCTCCTGTCCCGCGTCGATAATCGTGCTCAAGGCGGAGGCGTAACGGTCGGCATAATCAAACATCGTCAGCCAGAAACGGTACCAATCCCCGTTGCGACGGTCCTCGTGACAGACGGGATTGACGCTTTTGATAATGTAATCGATCAGACAGGTAAGCACGTCCGATTTCGCTTTGAAATGTCGGTAATAGGTCATGCGCGACACGCCCGCCTCCCGCACGATATCCGTCACCTTAATACTTTCGTAGGGACGTTTGCGCATCATGCGCAACAGGCCCTCCACGATATACGTCCTCGCTTCCTCATTCATTTCCCCTTGGGGAATCTTTGCCCTCGACATAGTTTCTCCACCTCTCTTTGCGGCGGCAAGGCGCTCTATTTCTCGTAAACGCAGCGTTTGAGCACGCCAATATACGGCAGATTGCGATATTCCTCGGCGTAGTCCATGCCGTACCCCACCACAAATTCGTCCTCGATGACAAAGCAGGTGTATTCGGGTTCCATAGGCACCTCGCGGCGCTGGGGCTTGTCGAGCAGCGTTACGATATTGACGCTGGACGGCGATCTCGAATTGAGCAGTTTCTTTAAGTTATAGAGAGTATTCCCCGAGTCGATAATGTCCTCGACGATCAGCACGTCCCGTCCCGCGATATCCGTCGTGAGGTCTTTTTTTACTTGCAGACAGCCCGTGGAAGTGGTTCCACACCCATAGGAGGACACCGCCATGAAATCCAGCTCCAGTGGCGTTTCCATATGGCGGATGAGGTCGGAAAAAAACATCACGCTCCCCTTCAAAATACACACCACGACGGGACGCCTGCCCTCGTAAAGCTTATCCAGTTGAGCCGCCACCTCCCGCACTCGGCCGGCGATCTGTTCCTCGGTGATCATAATTCTTTCCAAGTCCTGATTCATGGAAGTTTCTCCTTTTCTTTCGTGTCGTTATCGTTTATTTTTAATCGTAATACAGACGACGCGCACGGTATCGGGCGTCACCCTTACTCGCTCGGCGATTTCCACCCCGCATACGGCATAAACTTCGCCGTGCTCGTCCGCCAAAACGGGCAGTTCCGCACGTACCGCCTCGGGAATTTTTTTATTTACGAGATACTTTTTCAGCGTTTTTCTTCCGCCGCCGAATTTTTCGAAAGAATCCCCTTCCCGTCTCCGTCGGAATACCGCCGTCGCAGGTACGGCGTCCGCGTCGAGCCACAGCGTCCTGCTTTGAATTTTTTCGCCGTCAACGGATACGCCGTCCGAGCCGAGCCACAACGCCCTGCTTTTAATTTTCTCTTTCCCGACGGATACGGCGGAAACGGTGACCGCATACCTGCCCACCGTAAACGTCCCCTCCCGAAACGGCTCGCCCTTCCAAGCCGACGACAGTGCCCGTTCTTCCGTCCGAAAAAAGACGATCTTATCGTAAACCCTTTCCGCCGTCAAGCCGTTCGGCAGGGGCAAGCGGCTTCCCGTCTGCAATTCGCCCAACGCGCGCAACTCGTCAAGCCCCGCCGCCGTATAATCCCTCTCTATCCCCAGCCTTTTCAGCGCCGCAAGGCATGCCCGACGCATCAGGGGGGCATCCCCCGAAACCTTTACGCGCAACCCCGTGTCCCCGAAAAATTCGGGCGAGGTTTCTTCGACGAACCCGTCGGATAAACGATACAGCAACTTATCGTCCTCGACGGCCAGCCGCGCAAAGCGAATCAGGTTTTCCTTTGCCGCGGGGACGGCCCTTTCGAGCGAGGGCAATATCTCCAGCCGCAATTTATTCCGCGTCGCTTCCGTTTCAAAATTTGTTTCGTCTTCGCGGAAAGGAACGTTTTCCCTCTTTACATACGCCTCCAGCTCCTCCTTCGTCCAGTCCAGCAGAGGCCGCAGAAAGCCGCCTCGGAGAGGCTCTATCCCGCGCAAACCCGAAAGCGAGGTACCGCGGCAAAGGCGGAAGAGTATCGTCTCCGCATTGTCGTCGCTGTGGTGCGCCGTAGCGACGAAATCCGTTTTTCCCTCATCCAAAAGACTTTGAAAGGAACGGTAACGGAATTCCCGCGCGGCGGTCTCCAGGCTGAGCTTTTTCTCTTTGGCCTCGGCGGGACAATCGGCGGAAAAGGTAAACAGCGGCACCCCCCAGAGGGCGCAGATTTCCGCCACGAAACGGGTATCCCCGAGGCTGTCCGCCCCCCGTATCCCGTGCTCGCAGTTGACTGCGGAAAGGAAAAAGCCGTCCTTATCCTCCCGCGCTTTCAGCATGTGCAGAAGCGCCATCGAATCGGCGCCGCCCGACACCGCCGCGCATATCCGTTTTCCCGAAAATCCGCTTAAATCCATCATGTTTTCAGTATAGCATACCCAACGGATTTTTGCAAGAATTTCCGTCGCTTTTCCCGAAAAACGCTGCCCGTCTGCTTTTTAAGCCCTCTCAGTCCCCTTCCGAAAAATCCGTCTTTTCCGCGCCGACGGGCAGGCGTTCCGCCTTTCCGCCCTTGAGATATTTTGAAAACAATATTCCGAAAGTCGTCACCGTAGTCGCTACGGCGAGCGTATCCGCAATCGGTTCCGCGAGGAATATCGCCATCGTACTATCGGCGGAAAAAATATGCGGCAGAATAAAAATGAGCGGAATCAACAAAATCACTTTGCGCAATACCGCGAGGAAAAAGGAGACCCCCGCTTTTCCCAGCGCGATAAACGTCTGCTGGCAGGCGATCTGCGCGCCGAAGATGAGGGACATGGCCATATAGACGCGCAGGGGAGTCAAGGCGTACGCGCCGAGTTCCGCGTCCGAAGTAAACATTTTGGCAAACAGCTGAGGGAAAAGCATGCACGTCGCCCACAGCGCCGTCGAATAGATCAGACAGGAACGCAGTAAAATGCCAAAGGTCTTTTTCACCCGCTCACGCTGTCCCGCGCCGTAATTGTAGCTGACGATCGGCTGGGCGCCCTGCGTCAGCCCCTGGAGGGGCAGCATGGCGAACTGCATGACGCTGTATAAAATGGTCATGGCGCCCACGGCGAGCGTGCCGCCGTATTTAAGCAGGGAAACGTTAAAGCAAATGGAAATGACGCTTTCCGTAAACTGCATGATAAAGGGCGACGCGCCCAAAAATACACAGGGCAGATAGGAGGCCCAGGATACCTTGAAATATTTGAGCCTGATCCTGAGAATGGTCTTTTTGCTCAACAGAAATCCCACCACCCAAACGGCGCTCACCGTCTGCGAAACCACGGTGGCGATCGCCGCGCCGCGCACGCCCATCGAAAAGCCGTAGATCAGCAGGGGATCGAGCGCGATATTGACGACGGCGCCGATTACCACGGACAGCATTCCCATGAGAGAAAAGCCCTGCGCGGTGATAAAGGCGTTGAGTCCCAGCGCCAGCTCCACGAAAATCGTTCCGAAAGCGTAAATGCGCATATATTGCACGGCATAGCCGATCGTGTTCTCGTCCGCCCCGAACATCCATAAAAGCTTTTCCGCAAAGACGACGAATACGACGGTCAAAACCGCCCCCACGATTACGGTGACAATCGTGCAGTTGCCGAGGATACGTTCCGCCTCCTTCTTATCCCCTTTGCCCAGCATAATCGACGCGCGCGCCGCTCCGCCCATAGCCGTCAGCGCGGCAAAGGCGGAAATAATCATGATGAGCGACAGACAAACGCCCATGGCCGTCAGCGCGAGCTTTCCCGAGCCTTCCATGTGGCCGATATACATTCTGTCCACGATATTATAGAGCGCGTTGACCAGCTGCGCGGCAATCGTAGGCACGGAAAGACGGAACAAAAGCTTTCCGACAGGCTCCTCACCCAGCTTCGCGGCGCCCCTTGCGCCCTTCCCCGCCCCTTGTTTTTTTTCCTGTTCTTCCGTGTATTGCGGAAACTCCGACATGCTTCTGTCTCCTTTTGCCGTAGTGGCACAAGCACCTTTTATTTTACCCGTTTCCACAAAAAAAGTCAACCCCTTCCGCGTTCGAAAACGCAAAACGAAGCCGACTTTTATCCCTTTCTTTTGTTTACTTTTTCTTTACGGCAGATCGATCTCGTACAGGTCCTTGGCGGGGATTTTTTTCGTTGAGTTTTCCACAAACTTCTTGACCTGAACCGTCGCTTTTTCCACGGAAAGATTGGTTCCCGCGCCCGCGACGCATCCGCCCGGACAGCCCATGCCCTCGATGAGACAGCCGTTCTTTTTGCCGAGCTTGGCAAGGATGAGCGCTTTTTTGCATGCGTCCAGCCCTTCCGCGTGCTCGATCTTCACCTCTACCCCGGGATAATACGCCTTGACGCACTGTTCGATTGCGGACGCAACCCCGCCCGCGCAGGCATACCCTCTGCCCGCACCCGTCGCCTCGTGCAGGGAATTTTCCTCCTCGTATTTTGAAAAATCGATATTCCTTGCGTCGAACATGCCCGCCAGCTCCTCGAAGGTAATGACGAAATCCACGTCGCTGCGGACGGATTCGCGCGAGGCCTCCAGCTTTTTGGCGGCGCAGGGGCCGATGAACACGACGCGCGCCTGCGGGGACTTCTGCTTGATTTTTCTCGCCGTGGCGACCATGGGGGTCAGCGCCTGCGAAACCTCGTCGATCAACTGCGGAAACTGCTTTTTCGCCAGCATGGCCCAAGCGGGACAGCACGACGTCAAAAGGAAGGGCAGCTTTCCGGGAACGACTTCCTCCACGTAATGATGCGCCTCGGTGGAAGCGCCGACGTCGGCGCCGCTGGCCACCTCGTGCACTTCCTTAAAGCCGATATCTTTCAGGGCGCCCTTGATTTGGGCGAGGGAAACGTTCTCCCCGAATTGCCCCACGATGGCGGGTGCCACCTCCGCCACGATATAGTCGCCCTTTTTAATCGCCCTGATCAGCTGAAAAATCTGCGACTTGTCCGCGATGGCGCCGAACGGGCAACTCACCATACATTGACCGCAGCCCACGCATTTGTCGTTGTCGATCTTCGCGCGGCCGAGCTCGTCCGTGACGACGGCCTTTATCCCGCACGCCTGCGAGCAGGGCCGCACCTTATGCGCGATTGCGTCGTAGGGACAGGCTGCCTTACATTTGCCGCAGCGGATACATTTTTCCCTGTCGATCACCGATTTTCCGTCCACGATGGAAATCGCGTCCTTCGGACAGGCCGCCACGCACGCCTTAGCGACGCAGCCACGGCATTGATTGCTCACCTCATAAACGTTGTCCTCGCACGCGTCGCAGGCCGACGGAATCACCTGCATCAGCGGCGGCTCGTAATACTTATCGGAAATATTGCTCTGATCCAGCCCGCTGGTAAGGTGCACGGGCTTATCCGAGGGGCGCAGGGACATGCCCATGGCAAGGCGCACCCGCTCCGCCGCGATCGCCCGTTCGCGGTAGATGCTTTCGCGGTATTGGGGCACCTCGGTGGGCGTAATGGTATAGGGAATCGCTTCGATATCGTTGTTAATTTCCTCGGGGGCGGACTCGTAAGCGACCTTCGCCACTTCTTTGAATACCTCGTGTCTGAGGCGGACGACGGAAGTTTCCAATCCTCTCATAAATGCTTGCTCCTTCTTCACCGAATTTTCGAAAAAATATTTTCGTCGGCTTTTAATGATTTTATATTCATATAATATCATACCGCAAAATCGGAAAATTGTCAATCGTATCGGGATATCCGCACGCTTTTTTTACATTTATTTTACCCGATTTCCCCTATTGCTGAAGTTATAAAAAAGGACAGTGTCGCGTTCGCCGCAGCCCTGCCCCTTTCTTTTACGCTTTTAGACGGGTTCGTGCTTCCCGTAATAGGCGTTGAGATACATCTTCCTGATTTCCGAAATCAAGGGATAACGGGGATTGGCGCCCGTGCACTGGTCGTCAAACGCGTCCTCGCTCATCTGCTCAAGAGAGGCTTTGAATTCCGCCTCCGTGCCCTTGTCCCCGATCGCCTCGCGGATACTCGACGGCTGGCCGACAACGCGCTGAAGCTCTTTCATTTTCCCGATCAATTCCTCCACCAGCTCGTCGTCCGTGCCGCCCTTGCAGCCGATATACCGCGCGACGTCCGCGTACCTTCTCTTACATTCGGGATAGGCGTACTGCGGAAACGTGCCCATTTTCCGAGGCGCGTCCGCGCTGTTGAAACGGATCACCTCCTCCAGCAGCAGCGAGTTCGCCATGCCGTGCGGCAGGTGCCAATAGGAGCCGAGCTTGTGCGCCATGGAGTGACAAACGCCGAGGAAGGCGTTTGCGAACGCCATACCCGCCATGCTCGCCGCATGCGCCATTTTTTCGCGGGCCAGAGGCGCGGCCGCGCCCAGGGTATAAGCGTCGGGCAAATACTCGAAAATCAGCCTGATCGCTTCCTTGGCTATGCCGTTTGTAAAATCGGAGGCCATGACGGACGCGACGGCCTCCAGCGCGTGGGACAGCGAATCGATCCCCGCGCAGGAGGTAAGTCCCTTGGGAATGTTCATCATCAGCTCCGCGTCGATCACCGCGACGTCGGGCATCAGCTCGTAATCGGCGAGAGGATATTTCATGCCCGTCCGTTCGTCCGTGATAACGGCAAACGGCGTCACCTCGCTGCCCGTGCCCGCGGTGGTGGGCACCGCCACAAACATCGCCTTGTCTCCCATGCGGGGGAAAGAATACACTCTCTTGCGGATATCCATAAACCGCATGGCGAGATCCTGAAAATCCGCTTCGGGGTGTTCGTAAAGCACCCACATGATCTTCGCCGCGTCCATGGGCGAGCCGCCGCCCAGCGCGACGATCACGTCGGGCTTAAACTTTTTCATCAGCTCCGCTCCCGCCCGCGCACAGGCAAGCGTGGGATCGGGCGTGACGTCGAAAAATTCCATATGCGTGACGTTCATCGCGTCGAGCACCTTCGTCACTTCCTTCACCATGCCGCTGTTATAGAGGTATTCGTCGGTGACGACAAACGCCCGCTTTTTGCCGTATTCCTTTTCACCCAGCTCCTCGAGGGCGAGGCGGAGACTGCCGCGTTTGAAATAAACTTTTTCGGGCGCACGGAACCACAACATATTTTCTCTCCTTTCCGCTACGGTCTTGACGTTGATCAGCTGTCCCACGCCGACGTTCTCCGATACGCTGTTCCCCCCGCGCGAACCGCAGCCGAGCGTCAGCGAAGGCGAAAGGCGGAAATTATAGAGGTCTCCGATCCCTCCCTGCGCCGCGGGCGTGTTGACCAGCACGCGGTAGGTCTGCATCCTTTCCCTGAACCTCGAAAGCCTGTCGCCCTGCTTGCGTTCGTCGATATAGATCGCAGACGTATGCCCCGGCCCGCCTTCGCGGACAAGCCTGTCCGCTTTATCGAGGGCGTCCTCAAAGCTTTCGGCCTTATACATGGCGAGAACGGGCGACAGCTTCTCGTGGGAAAATTCCTCGCTCGGTTCCACGGACGTCACCTCCCCCACCAGCACCTTCGCATCCTCGGGCACCTCGAAGCCCGAAAGCGCGGCGATGGTATGCGCGCTCTGTCCGACGATCTTCGCGTTCAGCGCGCCGTTGACGATGATGGTCTTTCTCACCTTCTGCGCCTCGGCCGAGGACAGGAAATACGCGCCGCGAAGCTGCATCTCCTTTTTGAATTTCGCATAGATTTCCTTTGCCACGATTACCGACTGCTCGGAGGCGCAGATCATACCGTTATCGAAGGTTTTCGAATGAAGAATGGACGAGACGGCCAGCGGAATATCGGCGGAAGCATCCACCACCGCGGGTGTATTGCCCGCGCCCACGCCGATCGCGGGCTTGCCCGAGGAATACGCCGCCTTGACCATGCCCGGTCCGCCCGTCGCCAAAATCGTGTCCGCCTCCCTCATCACCGCGCCCGAAAGAGCCACGCTGGGCTCGTCTATCCAGCCGATGATCTCGTCGGGAGCGCCCGCCTTGACGGCGGCCTCCAGCACCACTTTCGCCGCCTCGATCGTGCATTTTTTCGCGCGGGGATGCGGGGAAATAATCAGCCCGTTCCGCGTCTTGAGACAGATCAGCGCCTTAAAAATCGCCGTGGAGGTGGGATTGGTGGTAGGAATGACGGCCGCGAGCACGCCGATCGGCTCCGCGATGCGCGTATAGCCAAAGGCCTCGTCCCGTTCGATGACGCCGCAGGTTTTGGCGTCCTTATATTTGTTGTAGATATATTCGGCGGCATAGTGATTTTTGATCACCTTGTCCTCAAACACGCCCATGCCCGTCTCTTCCACCGCCATTTTTGCCAGCGTAATGCGCGCCTTATCGGCCGCGGCCGCCGCCGCAAAGAAAATATTATCCACCTGCTCCTGTGTATAAGAGGCAAACTTTTCCTGTGCCGTACGCACCCGACTCAACATCTTTTCCAACGACTTTTCGTCGTTCACGATAAAATCCTTCATAACGACCTCCTTTTTTGCCCGCCGTCTCCGCGTCGGCGACGGATTATCTTCCTTTGCTCAATTCGCCCGCCAGAAGCGCGAGCGACGCGGAAAGATCCTCGTTTTTCAAAATAATGCCCTTCGGCACCCGCAGGGGCGCGGGCGCAAAATTCCAAACCGCTTTTATGCCCGCGCGCACCATCGCGTCCAAAATCTCCTGAGCCGCGGCCTTGGGTACCGTGATGATCCCGATATTGATTTTTTTATGCTGCACGAAATCCGAAAATTTGTCCATGGGATACACTTTTTTTCCCGCGATTTCCTCCCCGACGATTCGGGGATCGACGTCGAAGGCAGCCACGATGTTGAGTCCGTTGCTCTTGAATCCCTCGTAGCCCAAAAAGGCCTTTCCCAGCCCGCCCGCGCCCACGATTACCGCGTCGGACAAATTATCGTAGCCGAGAAACTTCTCGATGTCGGCGATCAGCCGCACCACCTCGAAGCCCAGCCTCGGCTTTCCCGGCTTCGAGGAAACCAACGCCAGATCCTTCCGTACCAGCACCGCCGATACGGGAATATTTTGTGCAATCACCGCGGAAGAAATGTATTTCTCCCCGCGCGAATTTTCCTCCTGCAAAAATCGCAGATACAAGGGCATGCGCCCGATCGTCGCCTTGGAAATTTCCAGCTCGTTCATTCGTTTTTCCCTTTTTTATTGATATTTATTTATCGATATTATTATAACAAATAGAAGCAACGAAAGTCAAGTGTCCTCTCTTTCTTTTTGAAAAATTTTCCTTTTGAAAATATTTTACACATTTTTTCTTTACTTATCCACAAAAATCCCCGACTATCCACACTTTTCCGTATTCGGAGTCAATATCCGCCCTTGCGGGCGTATTTTTCACTTCAACGGCATTTTGTTGTCGCATTGTGCCATCGGCGCGTTATTCCGCATAAAAAAATCGTTCCTCTCAAAGAAGAACGATTTTTTTGATTGATATTACAGATCGGCCAGCTGCGCCGCAAACTTTTCCTTCATATCGCGGAACTTTTTCAGCTTTTCGCGTTCATCCTCCACCAACTTGGCGGGCGCCTTGCTGACAAAATTCTGATTGGCAAGTTTTCCTTCGGCCCGCGCGATTTCACCGTCCATGCGTTCGATCTCCGCGGCCAGCCGCGCCTTTTCCTTTTCGATATCCACCAGCTCGCCCAAGGGAATATAGATCTGCGCGATCTCCGTCACCTGGGAAACGGTCTTTCCCTCTACCGCGGCGCCGTTTTCGACCAGCTTTACCGCGCCCGCACCCGAAAGCTTCATGATGCTGTCTCTGTTCGCCTGAATAAGGCGTTTGCTCTCCGTAACGAGATAGACGTCCACCTTTTTGGACGGGGGACAATCCGCCGCCTTTTTCATGCCGCGCACAGCCTTGATGATCTCCATAACCCCTTCGAAAGCCTTCGCTTCCTTTTTGTACGCCATGCGGGAATTATATCTCGGAAACGCGGCCGTCATGATACTGCCTTCCGTATTCGGCAGATTACGATAAATTTCCTCGGTCACAAACGGGATAAAGGGATGAAGCAGCTTCAAAGCGTTTTCCAAAACAAAGCAGAGCACCGCCAGCGTACCCGCCTTGCGCTCCTCGTCCTCGCCGTAGAGCGCGGGCTTCGACAGCTCGATATACCAATCGCAGAAATCGCCCCAAACGAAATCCGTGGCCAGCTCGCTGGCCACGCCCAGCTCGTATTTGTTGAGATTGGTCGTCACCTCGCGGATACAGTTTTGCAGGCGGGAAATAATCCATTTGTCCGCGGGCGTAAATTTTACACTTTCGATCGCCGGGATTTTCTTTCCCTCCGCGTTCATAAATACAAAACGGGAAGCATTCCACAGCTTGTTGATAAAGTTGCGGCAGGATTCCACTTTGACGTCGGAATACCTCGTGTCGTTGCCGGGCGCGACGCCCGTCAGCAGAGACAGCCGCAGCGAATCCGCGCCGTATTTTTCGATAATCTCCAGCGGGTCGATGCCGTTGCCCAGCGATTTACTCATCTTGCGGCCCTGCTCGTCGCGGACGATTCCGTGAATAAGCACGTCGTGGAAAGGTACCTTGCCCGTGTGCTCGATCCCCGAGAAAATCATTCTCGCCACCCAGAAGAATATAATGTCGTATCCCGTCACGAGCACATCGGTGGGATAGAAATATTTATAGTCCTCCGTTTCTTCGGGAAATCCAAGGGTCGAAAAAGGCCAGAGCGCGGAGGAAAACCAGGTGTCCAGCACGTCCTCGTCCTGTCTCAGCTCCGAGCTTCCGCATTCGGGGCAATGCGCCGGGTCCTCCTTCGAACAAATCACCTTTCCGCACGCCTTGCAATACCAAACGGGAATACGGTGTCCCCACCAAAGCTGGCGGGAAATACACCAGTCGCGCACGTTTTCCATCCAGTTGTAATAAGTTTTGGAGAAACGCTCGGGCACAAATCTGACTTTATTTTTCATCGCCGCGGCGATCGCGGGCTTTGCGAGCGGCTCCATTTTTACAAACCATTGCTTCGAGACGATGGGCTCCACCGTCGAATGGCAGCGGTAGCAATGCCCCACGTTGTGCGAATGGGGTTCTATCTTCACGAGATATCCTCCCGCCTCGAGATCCTCCACCACCTTTTTGCGAGCAACGTATCTGTCCAGCCCCTCGTAAGCGCCCGCCTTGTCGTTCATCGTCCCGTCGTCGTTCATGACGCGGATAACTTCTAAATCATGCCTGCGCCCCACCTCGAAGTCGTTGGGGTCGTGCGCGGGCGTAATCTTCACGCAGCCCGTGCCGAATTCCATATCCACGTACTCGTCGGCCACCACAGGGATTTTTCTGTCCGTCAGGGGAAGCAGAAGCGTTTTCCCCACGAGATGAGCGTAACGTTTGTCCGCGGGGTGAACGGCCACCGCCGTATCGCCGAGCATGGTTTCGGGGCGGGTGGTGGCGACGATCACCTCGCCGCTGCCGTCGGCGGCGGGATAGCGGATATGCCAAAAGGAGCCCGCCTCCTCGGCGTACTCCACTTCCGCGTCCGAAAGGGCGGTTTTACAGCAGGGGCACCAATTGATAATGCGGTCCCCCTGATAAATCAGCCCTTTGTTATACAATCTGACAAACACCTCGCGCACCGCGCGGGAGCATTTTTCGTCCATGGTAAACGCCTGCCGCGACCAGTCGCACGACGCGCCCATTTTGCGTTGCTGGAGGGTAATGCGGCCCCCGTATTGCGCCGTCCAATCCCAGGCGCGCTTCAAAAAGCCTTCCCTGCCGACGTCCGACTTCGAAAGTCCCTCTTCCTTCATCTTTTCGACGATCTTCACCTCGGTGGCGATGGACGCATGGTCATAGCCCGGGACCCAGAGCGCGGAATATCCCTGCATTCTCTTAAAACGGACGAGGGTATCCTGCATGGTGGCGTCCATGGCGTGTCCCATGTGCAGCTGTCCCGTGATGTTGGGAGGCGGCATCATGACGGTGAAGGGAACCTTGTCGTGGTCGATCTCCGCGCGGAAATAGCCGGATTTTTCCCAATCGGCATAAATTCTGTCTTCGAAATCCTTGGGGTTGTACGTCTTTTGCATGTCCATAATCTCTAAATCCTTTTTTCTCTGTCCCGCTCGGGGGGAGACGGTGTGCTTTTTTATTATATCCCTTTCGGCGACGATTGTCAATTATTAACGCCGACACATATGATATATTATTCTATTTTTTTAACGGAGTTACCCCTATGAAAAAACTTTCGGCTATCGCACTTTCCGCTTGTTTCGCCATCCTTCCCCTTTCCGCCTGCGGAGAAAAGGACGACGGACTCACTAAGCTCAAAATCAACGAAGTCACACACTCTATCTTCTACGCGCCCCTGTATCTCGCCGACGCGCTGGGATATTTCAAGGACGAAAACCTGAAGATCGAGCTCACCAACGGCGGCGGCGCCGACAACGTCATGTCCGCCGTGCTTTCGGGCGATTCGGATATCGGCTTCTGCGGCCCCGAAGCGGCGCTTTACGTGCTCGCGGGCGGTTCCACGGACGTCCCTTCCGTATTCGGCCAGCTCACCAAGCGCGACGGCTCTTTCCTCGTCTCGAGAAAATCCGAGCCCGATTTCAAATGGACGGATCTGAAAGGGAAAGAGATCCTCGCGGGCCGCAAAGGCGGCGTTCCCGCGATGACCTTCGAGTACGTGCTCAATCAAAACGGCCTTCACGACGGCACCGATCTGACGCTCAATTTCGACGTTCAGTTCAACCTGATGACCAGCGCCTTCGAGGCGGGCACGGCCGACTACTGCACGATGTTCGAGCCCGTGGCGTCCGAATACGAGGCGGCGGGAAAAGGCTATGTAGTAGCGTCTGTGGGCGAAGCGTCCGGCGCCGTTCCATACACCTGCTTCATGTCTAAAAATTCCTGGATCAAAAAGCACGAAACGGAGGTAAACGGATTCCTTCGCGCGGTGACGAAGGCGATCAAATACATCAACGAGACGCCCGTCGGAACGGCGGCGCCCTACTTAACCTCCTATTTCGAATCGACGTCCGTCTCCTCGATCTCCACATCCCTGCAAAGCTATAAGGACATCGACGCCTGGGTCACCAACATGGCGATGACTCAAGACAGCTTCACGCGGCTTCAGGACATCATCGACAATGCAGGCGAGCTTCCCCGCCGCGTACAGTTTGCCGAGCTCATCAACACCTCCTACGCGGATCAGGCCTATAAAGACGTGTATAACTGATCAAAGTCGGGCAGCCGGGTCCTGTGAATACAGCCCCGGCGTCCCGCGTTTTCCTCCCCCTCCTCCCAAGAGGAACGCGGGGAAGAAAGACAAGATAAACCAATGAAGGTCAACCCATGAATGAAGTTTTACAATTTGAAAACGTATCGATGAACTATCACACCAAACAAGGGGAGACGGTCGCCGTGGAGGATCTGACGTTTTCCGTTTCGGAAGGCGAATTCGTCGCGATTATCGGTCCCTCGGGCTGCGGAAAAACCACGCTTTTGTCGCTTGCGGCGGGGCTTCTCTCCCCCACGAAAGGCGAAGTAAAAAATTCGGGCGTGTCGTTCGGCTATATGCTGCAAAAAGACGAACTGTTCCCTTGGCGCACGATCGAAAAAAATATTTTTCTTCCCCTCGAAATCAAAAAAATGGACACGGCGGAGAACCGCGCCCGCGCGCTCGCACTCGCCGAAAAATACGGTCTCAAGGACTTTTTGAAAAGTTATCCGTCGGCGCTTTCGGGCGGTATGCGTCAGCGCGCCGCGCTCATACGCACGCTCGCGGTCGATCCCGACGTTCTGCTGTTAGACGAACCCTTTTCCGCGCTCGATTACCAGACGCGCCTGAGCGTCTGCGACGACGTGTATAAGATCATTCGAAGCGAGCATAAAACGGCGGTGCTCATCACGCACGACATCAGCGAAGCGGTTTCCGTAGCGGATAAAATCGTGGTGCTCTCCCGCCGTCCCGCGCGCGTCGTTTCCCGGCACACCCTTTCTTTTCCCGAAAACGAACCGTTGAAACGCAGGGAAAACAAGGAATTTTCGACCTGGTTCGAATTGTTGTGGAGGGAATTAAACGCATGAAAAACAAACAAGAATACTCGAGAGAACATCTTCTCTACTTAAGGAAACTCAAACGCACCAATGCCACGGTGCATATCGTGCGCCTGGCGGTATTGTTTTTATTTCTGATTCTTTGGGAGCTTTCCGCTCATTTCGAGTGGATCAATCCCTTCATTACCAGCTCGCCCTCGCGGATTTGGAAAACGCTCGTTTCCCTTTATCAGAACGGAACGCTGTTCTATCACGTGGGAACGACGCTTTGGGAAACTCTTTTGGGTTTCTTTATCGCGGTGGTCGCAGGATATACGATTGCATTGCTTCTGTGGTGGAGCGAAGTTTTCCGCAAGATTTCGGAGCCCTATCTCGTCGTCTTAAACGCCCTGCCGAAAATCGCGCTGGGGCCGCTGATCATCATCTGGTGCGGCACGGGCAGTAAGGCAATCGTTTTTATGACGGTTCTCATCGGCCTGATCGTCGCTATCCTGAATATGCTCAACGGCTTTATGGCAACGGACGAAAACAAACTTCTTCTGCTCCGTTCGATGGGCGCCAATAAATGGCAGATCCTGAAAAAGCTGGTTATCCCCTCGTCCCTGCCCGCGTTTATTTCCATGCTGAAAATAAGCGTCGGTATGGCGTGGATCGGTTCGATCATGGGCGAATATATCGTATCCAAGGCGGGTATCGGCTATCTGATCGTTTACGGCGGGCAGGTATTCAAGCTCGACCTCGTCATGACCTCGGTCGTCATTTTGTGCGTGCTGGCCGCGGGCATGTATGCGATCGTCGCGCTGATCGAAAAGGCGGTCATCAAAAATACGGACAAATGAGTTAAGCGCGCCGCGCTTCCCGCTCATTCGGCCATAAACTTCCTCCGATAAAGGGACGCCTTCCGAGGTAAATCGGAAAGCGTCCCGCTATTTTTTGATTTTCGGGGATTTTCTGACTTTATATTCTTTTATAAAATTCGCCCGAAAATTTTGCCGTCATAATTCTTCTTTTATTGAGGCATGTCTCTATCTTATCATAAGTTTTTATAAAATACTTTTTTAGTTCCAGATCAAATCCGCTCCATTCAACCGCTGGTATCGCAATTAAAAACATGCCTTATTAAAAAGCCCTTCAAGCGCTTCCAGATTTTCCACGGCTTTGTCAAGCGCACGTATTGTCACATTTGCGATAGGATAGGGCGGTTTTCCGAAGTCGCACGTATCGTTTTCTTCAACAATCTTTTTCCGTTCGGAACATATTCCTTTTTGTTCTTTCCAGAAATCGACGAACCCCTCGCGGTAAAACGCATGATAACACGCACAATTTTTGCAGAGGATAACTTTTTTCTTTGCGCTTCTCATTTTTTATAGTCCTCGTCCTGCTCCTCTTCCGATTGTAAAACTTGTCGGATCGCCGCGATTTCCAACAACAACTCGCGTAAAACCTTTACTGCCTGTTTCTTGCTGGAATAAAATTTTTTGTAATTGCTGTTCCAATTCGCACAAGTACCGTGTTTATCTACGATTTCTTTTTTCTCTAAACAATACCCCTGCGATGTTTTACTGAAACGATACAGCCCTTTGGTGTAATAACACCTGAAATTACCGCATCGAAAACACTTTTTGTTTGTTTTCTCTTCTTCCATTTTGGCACCTCTTTAATTATTTTGATTTATAAGATATATCTTATATTCGTATTATATCATAAGACATGTCTTATGTCAATGATTTTTTGTAAATTTTATCTTATAATTTAAGCATGGAAAATTTATTTGCAATTCGATTAAGTGAATTTATAAAAGAGACGGGATTAAGTAAGCGCAAATTTGCAGAAAAAGCAGGTATCTCTGCAATGAGCGTATCTGATTGGACGGCAGGGAAAATACAGCCTAACGCAGAAAGCATCTATTTAATCTGTAAATCCTTTAATGTAAGCGCCGATTACTTACTCGGTTTAGAAAATAAAATCTGAAACTAAAATAAAAAGACACGGCCGTGCTGTCGTGTCTTTCCTTTTTTATAATTGAGTTTAGAAAATATACCTAATAAAAACGCAACCTAATATTCGAATCAGGTTGCGTTTGGTGCGCCTTGACATTTCAAATCCGAATTGTTTTTGCCGTCCGAAAGTTCGGATAGCATAACCGTTCTCGTTCCGTCTTTATAGTTGAACGTGAACGTAATTTTATCGTCGTAAACGTAAATAGCGTTTATAAAACCGTCTATCAGTCGTTGTTTCCCTTCTTTCGTCGAAATATCGAGTTTGCCGAACTTTTCTATGCCGAAACGAATTTGTTCTTTCGTTAAAAACGGCTTTTTGATTTTCTCCTGCAAAATCGTTATTTCAAGTTCCTTCTTTTCCTTTTCGAGCGCGGCGAATCTCTCTTTCGTCGTATCGAAAATAATTCCTTGTTCTATGGCTTGCATTATATTCGCAAGCCGTTTTTCTACGTCTGCAAGTTGCTCTTTCAGTTTCGGTATTCTCGGATTTTCTTCTCCTTGCAACGCATAAATTTTGTCCGTAAGATAGTCGACCACCTCGTTATTTTGCAAAATATCGAGCGCGGCTTTTACCGCCAAATCCTCAATCCATTCCTTACGAACGGGTTTTTTATCGCAGGTATGCACTTTTTTCGTATTATAGCACTTGTAATAGCGGTAAACTTTAGAAGTTCCCATGCCGCTTTCACCGACCATATGCGCGCCGCACTTTCCGCAAAAAAGTTTGAGCGTTAAAAAATATTCGTCTTCGGCTTTTTTTCGAGCCGGAGAGCGCTTATTCTTTGCGAGTATTTCCTGTACACGATTGAATAATTCTTCCGAAATAATAGCGGGAATTCCGTTCGGCACTACGGTTTTCTGAAACTTATACTCGCCTATGTATCTGCGATTAGAAAGCATTCTCTGCACGATATTTATCGTCATTTTGCCGTTGCGATACGTTCTGATATTGTGTTCGTTGAGATAATCGACGATTTCTTTGATTTTGTAACCGTCGGAATACATCTCGAAAATTTGTTCAACGATAGGGGAAGTAAGTTCGTCTTTTTCGTAGCAATGCTCGGCATTGACTTTGTATCCGAAAGTAACTTGTCCGCCGTTACACAAACCTTTCAATACGTTTTCGGTCATACCGCGGGAGACTTTTTCGGCAAGTTCGGCGGAGTAATATTCAGCCATTCCTTCAAGGACGGACTCAAGAAGGATACCCTCTGAACCCTCGCCGATAGATTCTTTGGCGGATATAACTTTTACGCCGTTCTTTTTCAGAAGGCTTTTATAATGAGCGGAGTCGTAACGATTACGGGCAAATCTGTCGAGCTTCCAAACGATAATACAATCGAAAGCATGTTTATAACTGTCCTTGATCATCTTTTGAAATTCGGGACGGTTATCCGTTTTGGCAGTCAACGCACGATCGATATAGTTGCCGATGACGTCGATTTCGGCACGCTCGGCAAATTCCATGCATTCGCGAAGTTGCCCCTCGATACTTGCTTCGGTCTGATTATCAGAACTATACCGCGCATAAATCACTGCTTTCATTTGTGGTCTCCTTTATTCGTCTAACATTTTATGTTTTTGTGATTTTAATTTTTTTAATTGTTCCTTCGTTATTTCGTCGATACTTTTTTCGGGTGTCGGTTGATTTTCAGGAAGTGTTCCTCCGACTCGTTTAATGGTCGCTCGGACTTCTTGTCCGACTTGATTATGTAATACCGTTGCTGTTTTGGCGTCAGAAATATGTTCTTTTTTTAATTTTTCATCGGCAAGCGAAATGCGGAATAAATTTGCAATTAGTTCCTGACTATTCATATAATCAAGAATTTTTTGTCCGGCGGATAAACCTTTGCGTTCGTGAATATCTTTTACCGTTTCTCCGCCGTAAAGCCCCATATAACCCGCATTCTGAAAAACCGCAAATTCATCTTCGGTGATAACGCCGGCATTATGTGCGGATTCTGCAAGCATTTGATTCCACTGCTTAATATCACCGCGGATTACAAGCCTTTTGTTGTCCTCATCAAGATTATTGAAATATTCCTGAACTTCTTGGCGGCGCGTTTGAATTGCAAAGTAAGTTTGTCCGAGAGCAATAACTTCCTTGCGAGGATCTCCGTTTTGCACGATAAGATAACATGCATATCGGGTGAGTTTGTAATCGGGAATAGTCTTTGTTTTGGTTTTGCCGAGGTCGGCAAAACCTATTTCTGTTTGATTCTTCCGCGGTTTTGTAGGCATTGCCACAGATTTCCCAACTTCTACAAAATGGTCGTTGATAGAAAATCCACTATTTTGGCATGCCAACATAGCGCGATCGATAACTTTAGCAAAATTACGCCATTGAGCGTATTCAAGGCACAAAGACAGCTCACGCGCATACCAAAATTCTGTGCCATCGTTATCTATATGTTTTATTTCTTCAAATTTTTTATACTCTTTTGCTTGTAATTCAGCCATTTTTTATTCCTCTTTTTTATGTGTCGTTTGGAATTCTTTTATAGCATTTATAAAAATTTGACCGTAAGTATTATATGAGTATTCACCTAAGCCATATAGATTCATAAATTCTTCTTTTGAAGAGGGATAATATGTAGCAAGGCTAACCAATCCTTTATTACTTATAATTGTGTATGCCGGACGGTTCTCTTGTTTCATTATATTGGTTCTGACATTGCGTAAATATTGCAACAAATCCATGTTTGTTATCAATTCTCCGTCATTATCTACAACAACAGAGAAACCGTCTTTTTCTATAAATCTTTCTGAATGTTCGACGGTGTGGACTTCTGCCTTTTTACGTTCAGTTATCGGCTTTATATCTTTTTGTTGTAGAACAATCGGCATAGCAGGCTCAACAGGTTTATAATATGACGGTTTGTTTACCGAAATATCGTCCTCGAAATCATCTTTTAACCACCGCTTATAATAATCGTGAGACATAAGCCTACGGCAACCTGTCCCATCGGTTTTGTAATTCGTACACCCCAAAACAGGTCCGTTTGTTCCCTTTTTTACGATTAAATATCCATCCTTACACTCGTCGCATTTTTCAATAGACATGTCTCCGCCGCTCAAATCATTTGTAATAAAATTACAAATTTCAGGCTCGTTTGTACACATCCACAAGCGCAGTCCGTAATTCTTTTTCCATCGCAGTTGTAACGGGTATCCGCAAACGGGGCATTTCTTTATCGTTCCGATATTCGATTCGCTACCCTTATTGATTTCTCCGACCACAGTAATTTTTGGATAATCTTTGATTAATTCTAAAATGAATTCCGAAGGATGTTGTTCGGGCGTTACGATATATACCCGATTTTTTGTCCTCGTCATAGCGACATAAAACAATCTTCGTTCTTCTGCGTATTCTATCGACTTATCGTCTTTTACTACATATTGCATTACCGGATCGTTATCCACTTTAGACGGAAAACCGTATATTTCGTTTCTGGCGTTGACAATGATAACATTATCATATCCCAAGCCCTTAGAACTGTGAGCCGTTAAAAATTCTAACTTGGCATAGCGATACTTTTTACTTATAATTTTATTGTTTTGTTCATCGTAAATAAAGTCGTTAGAAAAGCATAGATTTTTTGCATCAAATCCGTATCTGCCAATCAACAAAATCGATGAAGTGTTTCCTTTCCTTTCTTCTTTATTTTTTTCTATAATTTGACCTATTACGTCTTCAACCTTTTTCCCTAAATGAAAATATTTACCGCCTTTACCCTTAAATTGATTTTTATCGAATTCTTCGCTATAGGTTTCGATAATAACCGGTTTTTGTATCCGTTTAGGAGAAATAAGCGATTTCTTAATCTGGCTTTCATTTTTTTGGATAAAATTACCGGCAATATCTATAACTTCCTGAGCGTTACGGTATGTTTTAGTAATTTTCAATTCTTTCCCATAGCCCATTATGGAGCAAAAATGCGTAAACAGTGTAATGTCGGAACCGCTAAACGCATAAATCGATTGCCAATCATCGCCAACGGCTATGATTTTTGCCGCACACAAATTTGACAACTCTTTGGTTAAATCGAATCTTTGCCGGGATATGTCCTGATATTCGTCAACAATGATATATTTAAAATCTAACGTTTCTTTTGCGATTTCCTTTTCTCGAAGTATTCTTGCCGAATCGTTTATCATATCCTGAAAATCAATCGAATTGCTTTCCGCCAATTTTTTCTGATATTCAAGATAGCATTCCTTACAAATATCTAAAAAGAGTTTTGTTCTCACATTTGTATTGCCACGTTCAAACCGATAAAAATCATCGATATTATACCCATCGGTTTTGAAATTGTTTATAAAAACGCAAATCAACTTAACAAGCCGTGCAATATACTTATTTTCTTCCGTATTTACTAATTTCTCAAAGACCTCTTCTGAAGGGCGTTTCTCTAAAACAAAACCGTTGTTAGTTAATTCTTCCTGAAGGTGATCTAACAAATCTCTTCCGTCTTTGTATTTTGAAAAAGTATATATAAGTGTTGTTCCGTGCTTTTTGTGAAGGGCAATTTTATCTACAATTTCTTTCTTATATTTTTCGAGTTGTTCTGTTGTATAACGACTATTTTTTCCGTCTTCCGTTATTCCGAAATGTTCTATATATGCAATTTTATTGCCTTGTTTTATTCGGAAATCCGGTGTATAAGGCTTTTTTGCTTTCAAAATATGATAAGGATACGGATCTTCGTAAACATAATCTATTTTATGTAAATACAAGTAATTGGCTATTTGGACTTCCTGTGCAGAACGAAGTGTTTCGTTGGTTATAGTTGTTATTTTACTTGTCCTTCTATCGATAATTTGTTCGTTGTATTCGTTGATATTACTTTTTAATGTTGAAAAATCTGTTTTCGATATGTAGTTAAAGAAAAGGTTAATATCGTTTCCGTCATACGGAGCGTCAAAATACGATCCGAAAAACATAATCAGTTTATCGACAAGTTCGGGTTGTTCCAAAATGTTGCCTTTAAGATAATTATTTACCGTATTGTAAAGGAATCCGTCACCGACTATTTGCCTTTTAAGATCGTCTTGCTTGCGTAAAATAGCGTATCCCGCACTATGAAAAGTGGTAATTGGACATGGAAGCAATAAGCCTTCATTTATACGTTCCTTTAATTCTCCGACTGCTTTATTCGTAAAGGATATTACAAGTATTTGCTTTGGATCTATTTTCTTCTTTTCAACTAAATACCTGACTTTCGCCGCGACTGTAGTTGTTTTTCCGGCGCCGGCTCCTGCGATAACAAGAGAATAGTCTTCGTCGGATAAAACAACTCGTCTTTGCTCTTCATCCAGCAGAATTTTAGGATCAATTTCTTTAAGAACATTGTCTAAATATGATTTTTCGGACAACAGATGCTTTTGTATATATTCCTCGTTATGAATATCTACGATAGAAGAACCTTTCGATAAATCGATAATATCCTCGTAAGAAGCCAGAAATTTATTTATTTCCTCTTGACTTACTTTATTCTGTCTACAATAATAAGTTAGAGTTTGTGCTCGTTTGCCGTTTTCAAAAAATGTTGCAGTAGATTGATATTCTTGTGTCAAATGTTTATAATCGCTACGAGCAATAAATGTATCTGCTTTTAACAAATCGAAAAATTTAGTATTAAAATCGACCGCTTGCTTAAATTCAAGAGGTTGTTCAGCCGATTCATCCTTGCTTTTTTTCCCGAATAATTTAGAAAAAATCCCCATATCGCAATTCCTTTTTAATTAACTTCATAAAATCACAACAATTCTGTCGAATCATTAAATGAAATTCCGTTCTTCTCACAAAAAGCATTGAATTTTCCAAGTTGAGCTAATTGTGGCAATTTCCCTTGATTTTCCCACCTGTTAACAGTTGCACACGAAACGCCCAACTCTTTCGACAGTTCCATTTGACTTAAATATAGTTTCATCCTAACAAATTTTACTTTTTCAGAAAACTTCATATTATACCTCACGGTCATTATATAACATATTGTAACATATTTTTATGAATAATGCAAGTGATAACATATTATCTCACATTGAATTATAAAAAACATCAAAACCGCTTGACGAACAAATGTTCGTATGTTATAATAAAATCGGTTTGATATAAGGTCAAGCCTTGCGCCGTAAAGATAGGCGCTGTCGGGCGTGAAGATTTTGCCCGAATGTTTGTTCTCTATGCTGTGGGAACGAATACGGATAAGCGTTTCGCTCACGTTTATCCGAGAGAAGAATTACCGTCGCTTACCATAGAGTTGCTATTAGGTGTAGCGATTCCGCGACGGACGTTGAAATCGTTAAAAAAGAGAGATTTCGACGGGGGTTTTGTTGTGGTACGATTTTTTAGGTAAAATCGACCAAAAATTAAATAATCGGGATTAAAATCCGTGCGAAGAACGAGCCTATAAAGGCAACCGAAATCGCACGGATTTTTCTGTCTACGGATACAAATCGGAGGTGCTTTATGTAACGAAAATTAAAACTTAATACTTGTGTTTTAAGTCGGTGATAAGAAAATTGTCAGCGGCTTTTTTGTCGTATTTAAGGAGGTAGACAATGACAAATTACAATCAATATCGCCCGCCGTGATCGATATAAAATTTTCACGACAAAAAATAATTTCAAAGGAGAGAATAGTTATAAAAACTACATTAAAAACATTTCAATTCTCGTTCGTTTTGCAACGGCGAAGCCGTTACATTTTCAACAGACACAAGCTCCCTGCAAGGGCGAACGACACCAAACGCGAAGCGGTTTGGTATAGTGAGTTATACCTTTTTAGAAAAGGTATCAAAAAAGGAGTCCACGGAGGTGATGAATTACGTCGTATTTAGTATGCCATATGGAAAAATATAAACGTGCCGACATTGTCGGAATCGAACGGGAAAACGAACGCGACGAGAATTATAAGTCAGCGCGAAATCCGCAAATCGACAAGTCGAAAACGTATCTGAATTACCACACAATGCCGTATGAGAAAAAGTATCTTTCGTTTATCGACGAACGAATTAAACGACTTTCGCCTAAACGAAAAATCAAAGACGACGCGGTACTTATTACGTCGTTTATTTTAGGTTCGGATAAAGAGTTCTTCGACCGAATTACGGCAGAACAACAGAAACAATTTTTTGCCGATTGCACGGATTTTTTCTCCGAACGGTACGGCGAAGAAAACGTTGTATCGGCGGTCGTACATTTAGACGAAAGCACGCCGCATTTACATTTCAATCTTATGCCCGTAACAGGCGGCAGATTGTGCGCGAAAGAACTTTTCGACCGAACCGCATTACGCGATTTGCAGACGGATTTTTACGAAGCCGTCGGAAAGAAAAACGGTTTGGAGCGCGGAAAAGAAGGAAGTACGGCAAAACATTTGGATACGGTTGCTTACAAAACGAAAAAAATGACCGAAGCCGCCGAAGCGAAGATTCGCGAAGCGGAAGAAACGCAAGCCGCCGTAAAACCTGTGAAAGAATTGCTTGAAAGTTACGAATCGGCAAAGTCTGAAAAGATTCCGTTTTCCGGAAAGAAAAAAGAAACGGAAATTATCGCGTTACGCACGAAAAACGGAGAATTACAACGTAAAAACGATATTCTCGCCAAAGATAACGGCGATTTATACGCGGAACTTAAAAAGCAAGAAAAATCGGCAACGACAAACGAAGGTGCGGTAAAGTTACTAAAAACGTTGCTTGAATACGCGCCCGAAGAACTCGCCGCGGCACAACAGGCGGCAGGTCGTCGTCAAGAACAAGAGCGGGAGAAAAATCGCACCCGCGGAAATTCAAACAACAAATTTAAAGGCAAGTAAGTAAAACTTGCCGAACGGAAACGTAAGCGTCGGCATTTTAAGAAAAGGTATGATACCGAGATGAAAGTAAATAAAAAAAGTAAGACCGATCTGTTTTCAAATCGCATTCATGCGAGGCTGAGAAAAAATTTAGAAAAGGAGCCACAAAAATGAAAAGAAAACTGAATATGAAATTTAACGAATAACTCTATCGGAGGGGAAAAGCACGAGAAAGAGAAAGAACACTACGGGAATACCCGATTATGCGCTCGACGGCTTGGCGAGAGCGTTATTGCCCGCAATTCGTCGGTATTTTGAAACGGAGGAAGCAAAAAGCGAATTTGAACTTTGGAAAGCCGAAAGGCAAAAGTTACAACTTAATAAAAAATCTGAAAATATGAATAATCCCGTTATTTCTAACGGGTTGCCGTTTGATAAGTCTACGTAAACGGCAGAGTTTTGTCGAAACTATAAACACGGCAAAGGGCTTGCGATTTGCTCGCAAGCCCTTATTTATTGGACAAATAGCCTGTTTCTTCAGCAGAAATGTATAGAACGCCGCTGCTATTTACAAAATCGTTTGACAATAAGAAATTTTTAATGTAAAATAAATATACATAGAAGGCATTGCAAAGTAAATAATCGGACATAAAATGAAATGTTTTTAACACACATTATGAAAGTTTTTTGTGATAAAAACGAGCGGTTTATGTAAAATCATTTATGAAGCGAATACCTAACGAGGCTACATTGGATGTAGTCTATTTTCGTTAGGCTTTCATTATGCCCTCTGTGAATTCACGGAGGTTTTTTTATGCAAAATGAGGATTACTCTTTAATCGAAGCGCAAATAGGCTATGAGTTTAACAATCGCATGCTACTACAACAGGCTTTTACTCGTAAGAGTTACACCAATGAAACACATGACGGCGATAATAATGAAGTATTGGAATTTATCGGCGACAAAGTGCTCGATTTGGTAATTGTAAAAGCTTTAAGCGAATATTACGGAGACGTTAACGCCCGTGACGAGTATGAATGCGAATATTCCGAGGGAAAACTTACCGAGATAAAGAAGAGTTTGGTCGGAAGCAAGATGCTTTCTGCTCGTATCGATGAACTTGGTTTTACCGACTTCCTTATAATGGGTAAAGGCGACAGAAAAATCAATGCTCAAAACGATATTCATGTAAAAGAGGATTTATTTGAAGCAATTCTCGGCGCTGTTGCAATTGATAGCGATTGGGATATGCAGTCCATGCAAGATGTCGTAGAAATGATGCTTCATTTAAACCATTACATTGAGAATGGCGATTCTGAAGTATTAGACTATGTTTCCTTAATTCAGCAATGGCAACAAAAACGGATCGGAGAGTTGCCCGATTATTGTTTTAAAAGCAAGGACGATTATAACCGTTATCGCATAATAAACTGTTGGAACTTAAATCAAAGGAAGCGTATCGAAGCCGGAGAAGGAAATATTGCCTGCGAATTAAGAATTGACAAAGGAGAACCTTTCGTCGGCTTTGGATATTCAAAAAGTCAAGCGAGAATGGTTGCAGCAGAACTTGCCTATAATTATCTCGATAACAAATGTTCCATAAAAGATTTTAACGAATCATATTATCAAACTTGCCGATCAAAAAAACAAGCAAAAAAACAGGCTGCCTACCAAACGTTACTTGCCATACTTGAAAGCGAAAACGGAGGCAACCGATGAGAGTTTTATCCGCAAAATTAGATATGCAAAATTGCTTTAATCCGGAAGATTTTTATTTTATCATAGCAAAATGGTTAAAAAACGCCGGACCGTGTAAGACTATCGGAGAAGAACTTGAACAGTCTTCATTCAAAGCAGATTTCCAGTCTCAAACCGAGTACTGCAAAGCAAATAACTATGTATTCAAAAAACCGAATATAATGTATACCGTGTTTAAATTGGAACAAATTTTCCACGAGCAAACTTGGTATACAGAGGTTATTTTACAAGAAACAAACGATTTAAAAACCGTCTATTTCCACGTAAGTTGCTCCCGCGATTTAACTCGGTTTGACGACGTCCCCGAAATCAGAACAGCCGTAATACGCTTTTTTGTAGAAAGCGGTTTTATCAAACATTCAGAAATTCCTGTAAAAACCTCGCCTGTTGAAATGACCGACGATATTATAGGATGGATAGCAAATGCCTATCAAGAAAAATACGCGGACGATATTCCATTGGTTTTGGCAACGACTTATTTTAATTCTATGGCATGTGAAATCGACGAGAACACCGTTGCAAGGAAATTGGCGGGCATCGCACACGTAATCGTATGCAATAACGAATATACAAGACTAATAAAAGATCGCGCACAATGTAAAGGTCCGTTTAACGGTGCCGTTGCGATTTATTGTAAAGGTGGCAAACCAAAGCAGTTCAGAAAAGATAGCGTTTACCATGGCACTTCCCTTGAAACAATGATTATTCAGGAAGTTCAAAAATATGTTACTGCAAAGGTGGATGAAACCGCTCCGACTTATGAATCGTTGCATACCGAAGAGGTTAAAGAACACGCAAAGCAAAATGAAGCAATGCTAAATGAATTTTTCGATGAAAACGAAACTCTTGAAGATCGTCTGAAAAAAGCAAAAGACCGGATAGCCGAATTGTCATCGAAAAACTTACAACTAAAAATGAAGTACGAAAATCTTCAAAAAATGATGGAATCTAACAATACTTTGATTCCGCTTCTAAAAAAAGCAAATATAGCGGAGTTTTATGAAGGAGAACAACACGATTTAGTTGTTACAATATTACAAAAAACTCTTTGCACGAACGGAACGGAAGAAACAAGACGACACGAATTGCTTTCAGCCCTGTTGAAAGAAAACGCAATAATCGGAAACGGCGAAGAAACCTTTGAAGTTATAAAAAAGATTTTTTCGGATGGTGAAGAAATGTCTCCGCAAGACATTGCAGAATTAAAACGAATCGGCTTTGAAGTCGTTAGCGAAAAAAACCACTATAAGCTTGTGTACAAAAACAGCAAATATTGGTTTACGGTTTCAAAAACACCGAGCGATAAACGCGGCGGAAAGAATTTGGCATCGGATATAACAAAAAGGCTTTCTGTATATAAATAAGCAAAGGGCTTGCGATTTACTCGCAAGCCCTTTTTATACTTAATTTAATCTAAATTGACGATATAAAAAGTAAATCCGAACCATTCGCTCGTTACGAGCCAACAATTCGGATTATAACTTCTTGGTGCACCTTAAGGAATTCGAATCCCTAGCCTTTGGTTCCGTAGACCAACGCTCTATCCAGTTGAGCTAAAGGTGCATATAAAAAATTATCTTCGTTAAATTGCTATCATAGTATAGTATTTTTTGAAAGATTTGTCAACTGTTTTTCGCCCGTTTTCCCAAGTTTTTACGGCGAAAATAGAAAGCGGCGGCTTTTGCGAAAAACCGCCGCTTTTCGTCTCTTTTACTCTTTGATACTAACCTCCACATTGGGGCAGCAGATCTTATCCAGCAAAGGCATTTTGGGCGCCACGTATTCGCACGCCTGCGTCAATACCTGCTGAACCGCGGGCAGACGATAGGTGGGATACGTTTCGTGCCCCGGGTTGAAATAGAATAATTTTCCTCTCCCCCGCTTGAACACGCATCCGCCGCGCATGACCTCGCCGCCCTTAAACCAGCCGACATATACCAGCTCGTCGGGCGTGGGGATATCGAACGGTTCGCCATACATTTCTTCCTGCGGAATATCGATATATTCGCCGAGTCCCCGCGCGATGGGATGCGCGGGATCGACGCACCAAAGCCTTTCGCGTTCGCCGTCCTCCCGCCATTTCAGCGAGCAGGAGGTACCCAAAAGCTTTTTGAACATCTTCGAATCGTGCGCGGAGTGCAAAAATACCATACCCATGCCGCGCAGCGCCCTGTCGGCCACCTTATTGATCACCTCGTCGGACACGGCAAGATGATACCAATGCCCCCACCAGAACATTACGTCCGTGCCGCCGATAATTTCGTCGGTGAGCCCTTCGGCGCCCTTATCGTCCAGACGGACAAGCGTCACTTCGTGCCCCGCTTTTTTGAGAAAGTCGCCGATACATACGCCCATGCCCTCGGGATAGGCCCTTTTTCCCTCCTCCGAATCCATAGAAGCGTTATGCTCGCAGACAACGGTTATCTTCATGCCGATTTCTCCTCTTTATGCGAAATAATAAGGCTTGCCCGTCTTATCCGACTCGTAGATTCCCTCGAGAATCTGCGTGACGACGGCTGCCTGGTCTGCCGTGACATACAGCTTGCCCTTGCCCAAAATCGCGTTGGTAAACGTCGCCGCTTCGAGATCCTCGGGGTTTCCCGCGCCCGCGCCTTCGAAGAAATCCACCGAGCCGCCGTTCAGATCGGGGGTAATCATCACCTGCTTGCCGCCCAGCACGGTATTGATGCGCAGTCCGTCCAGCATATCCGCGCCCGCTTTGTCGCCGCAGATCGTCGTCACCGCTTCGATGGGGTTGGCCATGTTCAAAGCCCAGCTCGATTTGAGATTGATGAGCGCGCCGTTTTTCATGACGACGAACCCGAACGCGCTATCCTCGGCGGTGAATTTTTCCGTATCCCAATCGCCCCAGGCGTTGCCCGTATTGCGCTGATTGTTCAGCTTATGGAAAGTTTTTCCGACGCAGAACGCGGGCTCGTAATTGTTCATCATAAACAGCGTGAGATCGAGCGCGTGCGTACCGATATCGATGAGCGGCCCGCCGCCCTGTTTTTCCTTGTCGATAAACACGCCCCAGGTAGGCACCGCGCGGCGGCGGATTGCAATCGCTTCGGCATAATAAACGTCCCCGAACATGCCCGCCTCCGCCTGCTGTTTGAGGTAGATGGAATCCTTGCGGTATCTGTTTTGATAACCGATCGTCAAAACCTTGCCCGCCTTGTCGCGCGCGGCGAGCATCTTTTTCGCCTCTTCGTAATTCATCGCCATGGGCTTTTCGCACATGACGTGCTTGCCCGCCTCGAGCGCGGCCACCGTGATTTCGCAGTGCGAGCAGTTGGGCGTCAGAACGAGCACCGCGTCGATGCTTTTGTCCTTCAGCAGCTCGCGGTAATCGGTATATACCTTATCCTCGGGTTTGCCGTAATCGGCGCGGGCTTTAACCGCCCTTTTCTCGATCAGATCGCAGAACGCGACCATCTCCGCCGCGGGATTTCTCTTTTCCGCAGGCATGTGCTTGCCGTTGGCGATACCGCCGCAGCCGATAACGCCGATCCTTACTTTGTCCATGTTTCTTTTCTCCTTGTTTTTTATTGCCGCACGGGCCGAAACACCGCGCCGTTCAGTTTCCCAGCTTCTTCATGTTTTCAAAACTGCGGCTGAGATATTCCTGCTCGCCGCAGGGGAATTTCTCCACCTCTAAAACCGCCCATTCGATGCCTTGCCGCTTTGCCTCCGCGAATACGGCGGGCATACCCACCGCGCCTTCGCCTACGACGGGCTGAGCCGCTTCCCGCGCGTTTTCCTTCGCCGCTTCCTTGATATGCACAAACGCGAGCTTTCCCTCGAGTTCCTTCATTTTCCCGACGGCGTCCAGCCCCGCGACCGTCGCCCAAAATACGTCCAGCTCCGCTTTCAAGCCCGCGACGTCGTCCGTGATTTTTTTGAGATAATCTTTTCCGTTTTCAAACTCGTGCGCGTGGTTGTGATACCCGAACTCCACCCCGCGCTTTTCCAACAGCGCTTTCGCCTTGGCGGTGCTTTCGAGCAATGCGGCGTATTTTTCGGGCGTTTCAAATTCTTCCGTGCCCACCCAGGGGATAAAC